>NNBU01000022.1_pt1 | contig 244733 bp, 186 predicted proteins | sample 1173781 | NCBI WGS metagenome assembly NNBU01 (sample SAMN07173937, study PRJNA388173) | plant metagenome | biome: Plant school; feature: Soil; material: Symbiotic tissue of Blasia pusilla L.; isolation source: symbiotic tissue sample KVJ2 | host: Blasia pusilla | place: Norway: Troms, Kvaloya...
GCGCTCTCTACGAGACGCTACGCGAACGCAATGACGTTGTGTAATAATTCTGTTCGACTGCTTAATATGATTCGTTATTTACTGTTAAATTTAAGAGTTTAATTAAGCTTAAGTAATATCTTTGTTAAGCCATTGCCTAGCTGCTCAATAGATTCCTGCTGTTTCGGATCTTTTAAGGTACCATCAGCGTTAAATGCTTCGTAAGCTTTGGGTAGAGCTATCTGGTCAGGAAGTACCAAAACTTTAATGTTTCCCAAGATAGACCGCAGGTGAACCAACCCGCGCAAACCACCAAGAGCGCCTGGAGAAGCGCTCATAATGGTAGCAACTTTACCTGCAAAAGCAGCCAATGGGGCTTCATTTGGGGCTGGACGGGATGCCCAGTCAATGGCATTCTTCAAAACTGCTGTGAGTGAACTGTTATATTCCGGCGAAGCAATCAGCAATCCTTGATGAGAAATCATCAAGTCTTTAAAAGTGCGGGCGTTTGCAGGTAGTCCTTCTTGAGCTTCCAAATCTTCATCAAACAGAGGTAAGGGCAAATCGCGGAGGTCTATGTAAGTCACTTCTGCACCTGCTGCCTGAGCGCCAGCCGCCGCGATTTTTACCAATTTTTTGTTGTAAGAATCAATCCGGGTACTGCCGGCAAAGGCAAGGATTTTGGGTGTAGATGCCATAGTTCTAGGGTGAATGGGAAGGATTGGACGTGTTCAGGTGCATTATCCTGTTTTTAGGCGATCGCTATTTGCTACCTTTAGAGTTTCTTTACAAACTTTTTCGTTATGGCGAATTGGTCAGACTCTTATCTTGGTAAGTTACGACAAGTTGTAGGCGATCGCCTACTTCTATTATTTAGCGTATACGTGATTATCGAGGATAACTTGGGGCGCATTCTGTTGCAAAAACGAAGTGATTTTAAACTTTGGGGGCTACCTGGTGGCTATCCAGAAGTAGGTGAATCTGCCGAAGAATGTTCAGCACGAGAGGTTTTTGAAGAAACTGGTTTAACGGTTAAGCGTTTTGAAGCTGTGGGGTTTTCTTCCAATCCAGCCTTTGAAACTGTAACTTATCCCAATGGCGATCGCGTCCAAACCTTCAATTTGATTTTGCGATCTGTTGAATGGGAAGGTAGTCTTGCTTGCCTAGATGGAGAATCGCTAGCGCTGGAATTTTTCGATTTGGCAGACTTACCTGCGTTAACGTCAAACGATCGCCCTGTTTTGGAAAAGTTTCAAGAATACAAGAAAAGCGGCGAATTTCAATTGTTCTAAAGTTAAAGCTGAAAAACTTTCATCCATAATTAGGGTATGGAGAAACTACCACCGTTACTGTAAGATGGATGGTTCAAGATTCTCATTGTGGTTTACCCGTTTGAAAACATGGAATGTCTTTAATACGGTAGAAGTTCAGCCAGGGCGATCGCTCTCTACCCTGGCCAGGCTGAAATAGGACGTAGAGTTACCAGGGGCCCCAGATAGCAAAGGTTATTCCTGGACTCTGTATGTTGGCAAACATCGTCTGGCCATCGAAAGAGAAGCAGACCCCGGCGAACTCTGAGGTGTTGAGGGCATTCTTAGCAAACTTATAAAGACTGCCACTGGGAGTGATGCCCAAAATGTAATCCGTTCCATCCCCATCTTCACAAAGGAAGATGTCGCGGTTGGGGAAAACCACAATGTTGTCTGGATTGTCTAGCACACCAGAATTGTTGGGTTCAATATAGAGTTCAACGGTATTATTAGCGGGTGAATAACGCCATATCTGCCCATTTCCAGAACTACTTCCACTCTTGCAAGTGAAGTAGACATAACCACTGCCATAAAAGATGCCTTCCCCACCTGAAAACCTGGCAGCACCTTTGTTATACCCTTCTGTTCTAACGGTATCAGTGGTGGGATCAGGAGTGTTAATCTGTACCCATTCCACCGCCCTGGGCGTATTTTTTGGGAACCCTGTAGCTGTGTTGATTCCAGACGACCCTGTAATCTTTAAGGCGTATAGCGAGCCGCCAGCACTCAGGTTGTTGCTTTGGTTGGGAATGAAGCGGTAGAAAAGCCCGTTCCCCTGGTCTTCCGTCATGTAAATATACCCTGTGTTGGGGTCTACAGCAGCAGCTTCATGGTTAAAACGCCCCATAGCGGTTAGTGGAACAGGGTTAACAAAAGTATTTGCGCTACTGGGAACTTCAAACACATAACCATGCTTCTTGCCGTTATTGGTTTCAAAAGTTTCCTCGCAGGTTAACCATGACCCTGAAGGCGTAGGGCCACCAGCACAATTGCGAATAGTTCCTGCTAGAACTCCCCGATGGTCTACCAAGGTACGGGAAGTACTAACAACCAATTTAGTGCAACCGCCCCTCGCATTTGAGTTGTACTTATTGCCACTAGGAGCGCTCAGACCATTGCTAGAAGTGGGAGTGAGTTCGTGGTTGCGAATTAGAATCGTATTGCCATTAGATCCTGCAAAAGCACCCATACCATCGTGACCACCGGGTACCCGGTAACCATCATTCATCGTTTGACCTGTTTCGGACAGTCTGCGGTAAGTAAATCCAGCTGGCAAATCTAATACTCCGTTGGGGTCAGGGACTAAATTGCCGTAGGGGCCCGCAGCGATCGCAGGTTTAGCATAAAATGCTTGCAAAGGAGATAGAAGGACAGCACCTGTAGCGGATGCCCCTGCTAAGGTAAAAAACTGACGTCTCGATAAATTCAATGTATGCTTACTCCCTAAAGTTTTGAATGAGGCTTAATTTCTTGCAAATAGCCAGCCTCAATTATCTAGGAGGAGCAGGTTTTTTCAAATTAATAAGAGGTTAAAAAAAGATTATTCAAGGCATTAAATTAACCCAGAAAACATCTCTGTACAGGACAAAAAATAGAGAAAAAGCTTGCAAGGAAGACAGAGAAGGGGACTTTGTTAAACGGTTCTATTAAAGAAGAACCTTTGGGAAAAGCGATCGCAGTAAATATGAGTCATATCAGCAGCTAGCCAAAGATTTGAGTATGTCTAGAAGTTTTGTTTATAAGCTTTTGAATCTGCATTTGCTTTTAAAACCACTTTATCTTTCAGCAAAAAATTTAGAAGACGGCGAACATAAGCACCCCATAATTCAGAACTAGGTGGAAAAACTGATGCATAAAGCATAATACTGCTGATTGTGTCGAAGAATAAATCAAAATCAGCATCTGCCTGAATTTCACCTCGCTCCTTGGCACGTTTTAGCACGATCGCAAAAGCTTGCCGTCGAGGTTGTAGGTATTTTGTCCAATACATCTGAGCGAACTGAGGATTGGTTAATGCGCTGCTAACAATCATGGCAACGGTCTGTTTTCCTAAAGGGTTGAGTGTAAGTTGTGCAGCACTCTCAATCAGAAAATCGATGTCACCCCAGAAACTCCCTGTATCAGGTATCACAACTTCTTGTCTGAGACTTTCAATGGCATCTGCAATCAACTCTTCCTTGGAACTATATCGTCGATAAATCGTGTTTTTACCTACTCCAGCACGAGCGGCGATCGCATCAACGCTCATCTGAGTAAAACCAACCTCTATCAGTAAATCAATTGTCGCTTGGATAATTGCCTGATGAGACTCAATACTGCGAGGTCTTCCAGGGCGCTTTTTAGTAGGTTCACTCATGTAGCAATAACTTCATATTAATTTTTCTCTCTGAGAAGCTACAAATGCAGTTGACATTTGTATTCAATATTAACGATACTAATAGTATCGTTAATATTATTAACAGACCTATGTCTTTGCGAACTCGACCCCAATATACCAACCAAAATAGCACTCAAACTTTACGTCAAGGGCTGGAGGAATACTACGCGGTCAATTTCGATATAACTCATCCCAGTACTCAACCAGAGGATTTTGCCAAAATCTTGCTTGCTCATGATGCTAGTCACGTCATTTATGGCTGTGATACAGATATGTATGATGAACTTAAGCTTTTGCCTCTGACATTTTGGACAAGTGACTTCAAATTTAGAGATTGGTTGCGTGAGCGCCAGAATCCATCAGTAAATGTGATGTACATAAAATTGATCAAACGTCATGGTGTGATTTGGTTGTACAGTTCCATCTTTTTTGCATCACTGCGATTAATGCCAGAGTTAATTTCAATGTGGTTAAAAACTCGCAATCATCAGATTTTTGTCCCATTTCTTAACTTTGAACCAATGTTAGAGCGTTCACTGTTAGAAATTCGTCAAGAGTTTGACCTTTTACCTTTCATTAAATAGACTTCTTTGTTTAGTCACCTCCAGCAACTTAACGCTGGCATAAATAGCATCAATATAAGGTGTGGGAATTTGAGTGAGTTTTCCCAGTTCTGCCACCGCGCCAACGATCGCGTCTATCTCCGTAGCGCGTCCAGCTTCAATGTCTTGTAGCATTGAGGTTTTATGGGCACCAACATTTTCTGCGCCATTAATTCGCTGTTCTAAACTAATACCAAACTTTATACCCAAATTTTCTGCGATCGCTTGAGTTTCAATCATCATTTGTCGCGCTAGTTTGCGAGTGAGGGGATAGCGGCAAATATCCTCTAGAGTCGCACCAGTTAAAGCACTGATGGGATTAAACGCTACATTTCCCCACAACTTAATCCAAATTTCCGTGCGAATTTGATTGCGGATTGGTGCTTTGAATCCTGCCTGTTTTAAAGTCTGTGCCAATAATTGGATGCGTTCTGTTTTACTACCATCGATTTCACCGAGAGTAAAGCGATCGCCTTCAATATGCTTAATCACACCTGGTTCAATTATCTCAGTTGCCGGGTAAACAACGCAACCAATGGCGCGTTCAGCACCAATACTAGTTTCAATAATCCCATCTGGGTCAACAGATTGAATCCGCGTACCTTCATACTCACCGCCATGTTGACGAAAGTACCACCAAGGAACGCCATTTTGGGCTGTTACCACCATCGTGTGAGGATTGTAGAGTGCAGGGAGAAAAGGTGCGATCGCAGGCACACTGTGAGCCTTGACAGTTAGAATTACTACATCCTGTGGCCCCGCTTCCTGAATATTGCTAGTTGCCAAAAACGGAGTAGCAATTTGGCTAGAACCGTCTGCCATGAGCAACTTCAGCCCATTTTCTTGAATTGCCTCCAAATGGGAACCACGTGCAATTAGCGTCACTGCTTCACCTGCCAGTGCCAGTTTTGCCCCTAAATATCCACCGATTGCACCTGCGCCAACAATACAGATTTTCATTTTGTTTAGGGATAGTTAGCAAATAATTAACTACTTATTTACCCTCAAACACCTAGGCTTTGCATCGCTTTCAGTAAATCTTGATGAACAGATTTTGAGGCACCTATTATCAATCCAGGTAGACTATAGTTTTCACAAGTATGCAATGGCGGTAAAATCGAACCGTCCAGAGTCGTTACAATCCAACCAGCCTCTCTCGCAATAAAAGCGAGTGCAGCAACATCAATAAATTTACCCGATTTAATCACTGCCCCACTCAAGTCACCAGTGAGAATACCATTAAGATTAGGAATTTGAATATCACTAGAGTAATCAGTCGCTATATCGATTACTTGATATCGATCTTCTAGTAAATATCCAATAGAATTCATTGCCCATCCCAACAAAATAGCAGGTTTGGCAGATGTTATATGCAATGGGGCACAGGCTTCTAAGCTCATCTCCAGAGTCCCTTTAAAAGCACCTTCACCTCGAAGGGCATAAAAATAAATGTTTTGGGCAGGAGAAATGGCGATTACGGCCTCAAAGTCATCTGAATTTAGAATACTGAGAATAATTTGGTAATTAGAATGTCCATCCATGTAAAACTTTGTACCATCGATTGGGTCGAGTGTGACTAAGTAATCACCTTTTGAACCGAGTTCGGTAGCACGAAAATACTTGGTGTTGTTAGAACTTGCATACTCTTCTCCATAAAAGCGAATATCTGGAAAAGTGCCCAGTAATACTACTTCTACTAGATTTTGAATAGCCACATCCGCATCAGTAAGTGCAGCACTAAAAAAGTTGTTTCCTTCTCCTTTGGCGGGAAGTGCAGCAATTTTTGGTTGAAGAAAATGGGCATAAGCTGCTGCTACTTTCAGATGGGGGAGTAAAGTCTCCAAAATTAGTCGAGTAGTTGGTGTTGTGGACATTGCAGCAAACTCCTTTCAGAAATAACCTACCGTTGTTAGAACGATAGAATTCTATATATAGACAAAATTACGGTATCATTTTGGATGCAATGATACCACCGTTGCTATATTACTTTAATCTGTGTATCTCAAAAAGCTTATAAGACAATACAGTTCAGTTAAGAAAAATTGTAGGTTGGGTGAAGCAAAGCGCAACCCAACAAAGCCCTGGAAATATTGGGTTTCGTTCCTCAACCCAACCTACACAACTTAAGGTTTTTGACACTAACCCAAGCGTATTGGCTTATAGGAACATCGCAATTTTTATCGTCAATTTAAGGGTTTAAGACTGAAAGTCAATATGTAGATCGAGTTTCAAATGGGGATTTAAACCCCGACTGAAACTCTCTTCTCTACGAGAGGCTGCGCTAACAATTTTGAATTTTGAATTGTTATTGATGGTTTTAGGAAACTTTTTCAAGCTTATTGTGAGTGAATTTGGATAGCTTGTGACGTTTGAGTACTGAAATTGCGCCGAGAGTGGCTTCAGGGACGGTGATTAGATATAGTTGCAGAAAAACTAATGGGTAACTCACTATCTTCCAATCCCAAATTTTCAGAACTTGGTGTGATTGGCGGCGCAGAAAAAACCTCTAAATAACCTGGTGTTGGTAAAAAACTAGCGAAAAATGGACTAGAATAGCTTCCTCCTGAAGTGGAATACCCAAAACCGTCACCTGTTAACTGCTGAGTATTAAGACTAATTAAATTATCAACATCTAAAGGTTCATTTCCCGGTATTGGAGTCCCGGCGGCTTGCAAACCAGTAATTGTTTCACCATTTCGTGTACCAGTAATTCCAGAAATCAGGTAAAAACCCAAATCGTCAGGGATGTCATTAGTGGTAAAAGTACCACTCGCCGCTATACCAGTACCAGAATAATTCCAGTTCCAACTTAAAGCAGAGGCGGCTGGAATTCTACCGAAAATTAATCCAGATGTGGTGGCGAGGACTATGGCAGATAGTATAAATAAATTTTTCATAGAGGTTGGTTGTTAGTGCGATCGCAGATATTATAAAGGGTTCCCGTGTATTATACGGAAATTGGGACAAGTACTATTACTTGGGCAAAAATAATTCTATAAGCATAAATTCAATCCCACATCCCGCCCTTTGAATTGTCACAATGGCGAATTATGACTTCAAAACATTACAAAGGGTAAGATCGCCGTCACATAACAGCTAAAACCCTTGCTGCACAATAAATGTACGGTATTCTCTTAGGAATTACGTAGCTATTATCGTAGAATATTGCGAAAAGGATGGTTTCAAAATTGGAATGCTCTCTCAAAAAATAAACCCTCGGCTCATCACCGGAGGTTTTGGATTATTGCATTATTCTGATTTACTCTAAAATTTGTTTTACTCAAACGTTGTTGTAAATCTCGGTGGTATGGTTCCTCCTGTGTCAGTACCATTACCCCCCCAGACTACATTACCCCCATTAACCTGTATACCTTCTTCATCTGACAAATCGACCAACTCTATTTCTACTGGCAAGTTTGTTATTGACTGGATTTTGACTTGTTTGTGATTTTCCTTGTTGATTTTCATTTGAATTCTCGGATTTACTGCTATTAGGAGCTTACATTAAAAGTTTTACAGAAAATCTCAAGATTTATTATTCTTTGATAGAAGTGGTACAGTATATGCTTCTGTTTATGCGGCAGTCGGTCTTTTCGTTGACTCTTCGGCGGCTTCAGCCCTTAACACTTGTTATACAACTTTTCAAATAGCCATGCTAAAGCACCATCAACATCAGTAACCTGCTCTCCTGGCGGTATGGCTGGACGATTTACCATTACAACCTTCACGCCCAGTTCTCGCGCTGCAATAATCTTGGGCTTTGTGGCATCGCCACCGCTATTTTTACTGACGATGGTATCAATTTTGTTGTGAATCAGAATTTGTCTCTCATTATTGAGGGTAAAAGGCCCGCGATCGCACAATACCATTCCTGGCGGCACTAAAGCATCATCGGTGGGAGGGTCAATCATCCGCATCAGAAACCAAATTTTCTCTAGGTGAGCAAAAGCGGCGAGTTCTTGCCTACCAACTGTCAAAAAAACGCGCTGTGTCTGGTTTTGCAGTGCTGTTGCTGCGGCTTCAACACTGTCAACTTCAATCCAGCGATCGCCATTTTCTTTTTCCCAAGGCGGACGAATTAACATCAAACGGGGTATTCCAACTTCCGTTGCAGCATCTGCCGCATTAAAGGAAATCTGAGTCGCAAAAGGATGAGTTGCATCAATTAATAAGTCAATTTGCATGACTCGCAGATAGCTAGCCAATCCAGCCACACCACCGAAGCCTCCAACCCGCAAATCACCCAAGGGAACCGACGGTTCACGGGTGCGGCCAGCTAGAGAAGTGATTGCTTCTAACCGTGGGATAGTCGCAACCTTGGCAGCTAGTTCTGCTGCATCTCCCGTGCCACCCAAAATCAAAACGCGCATCATTGAGATAAAGGGGGAATTTTTGCCAAAATGCCTTTTTTCAGCGCTTCTGGACGCTCTGACCAAGGCAGTGAACCGTCTGCTTTAGCATAGTATTGACTAGCACATTGCAGTACCGCAGAGGCACTACCATCAACGGCTAAGTCACCAAATAAATATGTTAATTTGCCTTTGGCAGCAAAGGCGACTACACAAGAACGATTACAAGCACTCATGCATTCAACTTGCTGAATCGGGAATTGCTCTCGTAAGTCCCAATCTTGTGCAAGCTGTTGAAGTTGGTGGAGAAGTTTTTCACCACCACTTTCACCTAAGCGTTTTCCATCTTGCCAAACACTGGCACAGGTTTTGCAAACAAATAAAGTATGTTCAGCAACACCCAAGGCACTGGTTGGGGAAATATTTACAGTCGTAGTCATCTGTACCTCGCAGATATGGGAAACTGATAAATCTATTTCGGCGGGCATCGTGACTCACTCAATTTGAGATTTTTGATTATTTAGTTCGCTAATCTCAAATCTCAAATTGGTTCGCAGTTGCTCCCAAGGGCCGGATTTGCACCGTACTTTCCCCGTTTCCTCTGGTAGCCGACTCCTACCAGAACCGAATAACCTTATCGATCATACACTAGGGATACAAAACAACAAGCTTTGCACCAACCATCAAACTGGACGACAACCAGACAAAATACTGTGCATATTCACTACTTGTCCAATGACTGCGATCGCAGGCGCACCAAATCCAGTTTGCTCTACCTGCTCGACAATTGTCTCCAAAGTGCCAATCAATTCTTCTTGTTCTGGCCGCGTACCCCAGCGCACCAAAGCAATGGGCGTTTCTATATTCAACCCAGCCGCACTTAATTCTTCCACAATATAAGGCAAATTGTGAATTCCCATATAAATTACAATGGTTTCGGAACCGTGAGCGATCGCACTCCAATTCACTTGCGGTCTATACTTACCCGCCGCTTCGTGACCAGTTACAAATGTAACGGATGAACTATACAGCCGATGAGTCAAAGGAATACCTGAGTATGCTGCTGCTGCAATTCCTGATGTAATACCGGGCACCACTTCCGTTGATATTCCAGCTTTGACTAATTCTTCCATCTCTTCGCCACCGCGCCCAAAGATAAACGGATCGCCACCCTTTAGCCGCACCACAATTGCATGATCCTGCGCTTTATCAATCAGCAATTGAGTTGTTTCTGACTGCAACAACGAATGTCTCCCCGCCCGCTTACCAGCATTAATTTGCTCGGCTTGAGGATTAATCATTGCCAGAATTGCCAGACTCACTAAGGCATCATAGATAACGACATCTGCACATTCTAATAAACCTTTTGCCTTCAGGGTAATTAATCCTGGATCTCCTGGCCCCGCACCTACTAAATAAACCTTTCCCAAATACTTGTTCTCCTGCTTTTCTGTGCGGTTCATCTATCGATTAAATCCCAAATTAGCTCGGCTAATTCTGCACTTGCTCCCAATGGCGATGCCAATTGGAAATTCACCGCAGAAAATTGTAATTTTAGCTCCTCTATTGAGGCCGCGATCGCATCGGTTATTCCACCAGCGAATAAAAAGTATGGCAAAATTGCAATTTCTTTATAACCAGCAGTTACCAACTCTTGCACCCGTGATTCTAAACTAGGAGGCCCAGCCCAATAAGCAGCCACCGCTCCCAAACTCGCCGCCATTGCTTCGACAGTTTCTTGAGAACCTGGACGACGGCTACCATGAGCTAATAGAATCCATACCTCTGCTTTGATCGCAGCTATTTGCTTTGCCAGCAATTTCTCTAAATTGGGGTGAGAGCCTAAATATGGTTGCAATTCAATCATGATATCTTGACCAGTAGCTTGTTGTGCGAGTGCTACTTCGGCGGGAATATCTGTCATCACATGCACTCCCGGCAGCAGAAATAGCGGTACAATTTTTAGGCGCTTCTCATTTTGAGATAGTTGGCGACCGCCAAAAGCCCTCTTAGCAAATTGTTGAATCTGCTCGTGTAAAGGCTGAGGACTCATTTCCAAAGCCGCTATCCCAATCAGATGTTCGCTATTTACTGAGTTGTGGTTTTTTGGCAATTTGTCACATACCAGCCTAGCTAGTTGCTGCATAGCAATTTCTGGGCGGTGATCGCGACTTCCGTGAGACAATAGCAGATAGGCAGATGACATTGGCAATGCTTGAACTCTCAGTAACTATTCTGACTTAATATTAAACTGGGGATAATAAGTACTCTGGTAATTATTGAAACTATTATCAATTACTAAATAGAAGTATTCTTAATCACTTTTATAGTCTCCCCCTGCTACTGAGTTTATTTTTCTTCGGCGGTATAAGTATAAAATTGATCAAAGGCTCCCACCGTTTCAAATTTGTAAGAAGGTATCCAAGAACTTATTTTTAAATCTGTACGATAAATACTAAAAATAATGTAATTTTGTCTTTCTGTAGTCTTAGCAATAATTTCTTGGATTTGGGGGTTAGCCGAGTCAACCAACTTATCACAATTAAAACGGATTAAATTTTCGATAAGATTCGTAGTTTTTTTACATACATCGGTTTTTAAGTATTTTGACAGCCGTTGCACTGCATATTCTTCATATTCAACCTGACTGGGATTGGTTTTCGCCATTGTCACACCCAAGGCGGCGAGTCCTGCTGCTGCTCCAGTACATGCGATGATGGTCAATGGTTTCATGTTTGCCAAGTAAAATACATTGTAATTGTTAGATTTCAGAGACTCGAAATCAATTGAATCCGTTCCTTAAAGAAAAACCTTGATCGCTTGCCAAATTATTGCTATAATTCAAATTGTTGAATGGCGAGCGTAGCCAAGTGGTTAAGGCAGTGGTTTGTGGTACCACCATTCGTGGGTTCAATTCCCATCGTTCGCCCTATATAATTTCATAGTGATCCATATATTGCCATAAAAGATGGGTTGTGGTTCTGAATATTCATAACCATTACTTTAGCAAGAATCTGTCGTCTACGAGTTCATAGACTTGGAAGGGTTACAAACAAACGATAATTTATTAGCTTATCTTATCAATAAGTGGTTGTATATATAGCGGTTCCCATTCAGATGCGGTACAACATGACATCACAAGGTGTAGGGGCATGGCAGCGCCCATACGTGTCAACTTAAGCTCAAACGCTTATACCACAGGTGTTTTACCCCCCCCTTAGTCCCCCCTTATAAAGGGGGGAAACAAAAAATCTAGTTCCCTCCCCTTTATAAGGGGAGGGTTAGGGTGGGGTAACGCAGATCGTGATGGGAAGCGCGTTTTGACAAGGGTTTCACGTTAAGTTGACACCAATGGGCAGTGCCGTGCCCTTACGGGTGTACCTCACGTAAACGAGAATGGCTATAAGTAAATCTACTTTTTTAATTAAAATTAGGTGTGCGATGTCTGACGACAAGCCACTCCTCAACGAGACGCCAATAGTGTAAGTAAGTCGATGCTAATATTTCCAGCTATGTTAAGGAATTTCAATGTAGTGGCGTATCAAGGCTAAAATGTTACATTAACAATCTCTGAAAAATTCAAGTTTAAAAACATAATCCAATTTTTATATTGCACTACTTTAGCCTTGCCATGCCAGTAGGCTAAGGCACCGTCAATAGTACAAGGTACGTTAGCCTACGGCTACAACCTTTAATTATTCATTGCCCTTTTTATATTAAAATTCCCGACTTATTGGAAAAATCGGGAATTTTAACGTTAAAAGTTTTTGAACGCATATTTAACTGTTAGAAAATGCCTAGAAGAATGATAAAAGTCAGCCCACAAAAGGCAAGCAAAGAGATAATCAAAATGTTGCCTATACTGTGATCGGGAGTTGTTAACTTATGTGTATTGGTAGCCATATAAATCGACCCAATTTAAACAACTTTATGCTTAAACAATAACTCTGGCAAATCAAGATTGGTCTATCTCTGAACAAAAGTTAATTTTAATTTATTGAAGTTTAACTGAATAGCTAAACTTTAAGCAAAACAATTAACTTTTGTTTCATTTTGTCGGAAATAGATAATAGCAAGGCAATTACTTACTTCCCCAAAATACCACAATATTAGTAATCATCATAATGCCAAAATAGGATCATCTACACCATGATGAAAATGAATATTAATACTCTGGAATAATTCCGAAAAGTATTGATGTACATATATTGTCGGGCTTGATAGGTAAGAATTAACCTAATCGGTGTGCTGATAATCAAAAGCATCCAAATAAATGATATCGTAAAGATTACATCAATAACTTGAGGCATAATAGATTGTGCCCCGGCGGTTATCATGCAATTTTTTTCTAACATCTACCAAAAGAAATAATAATTGTATTCCTTTAGTTAGAGCCAAAAATACTGAGTCATAGATACTTTAAGTAAAGTAGAACATGATTTAAGTGCCTACTGAAAAGTTGATACTTGTAGGTACACAGATAAATTATATTTATCTGTGTTATTTCGTGTTTATATGTGGTTCAAGAAAAGGTAGAGGCCTATTTGTCTCACCTTGAAAGTTAACAATGCAAACATCGTCATCTAGTGGAGTTGCCATGTCTGAATTGCTGCAAGCAGTCTTAGATAGTGAAGAAAGAAGTGATTTGCGTTCCTTTATTAGTGAATTACGCCAACAAGAAAAGAAGTACTTGCTGCGGAACGACATACTCAATGTGTATAGTGAGTATTGCTCTAAGTCCCAGAAACCAGAAGGTTTTTACACTTCCTCCGAGTTAGGCAAACTTATTTACTATACTCAGGAAATTATTCAGGAGGATTCAAACTTCTGTTTTATCATTCGTTCTAAGATTGCCAGCCAAGAAGTTTATTGGTTGACATCAGACTTGAGCATTGAGCCGATGACGGTGCAGGATTTGCTGGATCTACGCGATCGCTTGGTAAACAAATTTCATCCTAACGAAGGCGACCTGCTAGAGTTGGATTTTGGCCCCTTTTATGACTACTCCCCAACCATCCGCGACCCCAAAAATATTGGTAAAGGGGTGCAATTCCTCAACCGCTATCTATCCAGTCAACTATTTCAAGACTCCAAACAATTACTGGATAGCTTGTTGAATTTCTTGCGCCTGCACCAATACAACGGTGTCCAGTTGCTAGTCAACGATCGCATTCAATCGCAGCAGCAACTTTCCCAGCAAGTTAAAAAAGCCATAACTTTTGTTAGCGATCGCCCCGATGACGAATCCTACGAACAATTCCGGTTCCAATTGCAAACAATGGGTTTTGAGCCGGGTTGGGGTAACACCGCAGGGCGAGTGCAAGAAACCCTAAATATTCTCGATGAATTGATTGATTCTGCCGATCCTCAGACTCTAGAAGCCTTCATTTCTCGTGTTCCGATGATTTTTAGAATCGTCTTGGTGTCAGCTCACGGTTGGTTTGGGCAAGAGGGCGTTTTAGGGCGTCCCGATACAGGTGGTCAGGTAGTTTACGTCCTTGACCAAGCAAAGAGCCTTGAGAAGCAGCTACAAGAAGATGTCTTGCTAGCTGGTTTAGAGGGATTAAATGTCCAGCCGAAGGTAATTATTCTCACCCGCTTGATTCCCAATAGTGATGGTACTCTTTGTAATCAACGGCTAGAAAAAGTCCTCGGTACGGAAAATGCCTGGATTTTGCGAGTCCCTTTACGGGAATTTAATCCTAACATGACTCAAAACTGGATTTCTCGGTTTGAGTTTTGGCCTTATCTAGAAACTTTCGCTATTGATTCCGAAAGAGAATTACGGGCAGAATTTCACGGCACACCTGACTTAATAGTTGGAAACTATACTGATGGGAATTTAATAGCATTCTTGCTGGCGCGACGGCTGAAAGTTACCCAATGCAATGTTGCCCATGCTTTAGAAAAATCTAAATACTTGTTCAGTAACCTCTACTGGCAAGAATTAGAGGATAAATATCATTTTTCTTTGCAATTCACTGCTGATTTGATTGCGATGAATGCTGCCAATTTTGTGATTAGCAGCACCTACCAAGAAATTGTCGGAACACCGGATAGTGTGGGACAGTACGAATCTTATAAGTGCTTCACTATGCCAGAGTTGTACCATGTAACCAATGGTATTGAATTATTTAGTCCCAAGTTTAATGTTGTACCGCCTGGAGTAAACGAAAATAATTACTTCCCCTACACCCGAAATAAAGACCGCGTGGAGAGCGATCGCCAACGCCTTGCAGAAACACTCTTTACTCTGGAAGATCCCACGCAAATATTTGGCAAACTCGACGATCCTAACAAGCGCCCTCTCTTCTCAATGGCGCGTCTTGACCACATCAAAAACCTCACAGGTTTAGCTGAATGTTATGGTCAAAGTAAAGAATTACAAGAGCATTGCAACTTAATTTTGGTAGCGGGTAAGTTACGCGTCGAAGAATCAGGTGACAACGAAGAACGCGACGAAATTATCAAACTCTACCAAATAATTGACCAGTACAATCTCCACGGTAAAATTCGTTGGTTGGGTGTGCGCCTAACTAAAACTGATTCTGGTGAAATTTACCGAGTCATTGCCGATCATCAGGGAATTTTTGTCCAACCAGCTTTATTTGAAGCTTTTGGTTTGACAATTTTAGAGGCGATGGTTTCAGGATTACCGACTTTTGCCACACAGTTTGGTGGCCCATTAGAGATTATTCAAAATAAAGTTAATGGCTTTTTGATTAACCCAACAAACTTAGAAGAGACAGCTACTAAAATTGTGGAATTCATTACTAAATGCGAACAAAATCCTAACTATTGGAATGAAATTTCCCTACGGGCAATTGACCGGGTTTACAGCACCTATACTTGGAAAATTCACACTACAAAACTGTTATCCTTAGCACGAATTTATGGCTTCTGGAACTTTACATCTAAGGAAAATCGGGAAGATTTATTGCGCTATATTGAGGCTTTGTTCTATTTAATTTATAAGCCAAGAGCGCAACAGCTATTAGAACAGCATCAGTACCGTTGAAAAAGGCAGGAGGCAGAAGGTTTTAACTCAGTTGGAGATTCAAACCCCTCCTGAATAAGTAGCCCCAAATTAAAAATTTGGTAGAAGTCTTAAACCTAAGACCTGTCTGGTCGCGGTACTTAAGAGAGTGCAGTTTTCCTCCTGCCTCCTGCTTAACTCGATAATAAGTAAATGGGCTTAAATAAATATAATATGTTCTGTCATCGCAAACGCTCGTAATGACAGAACATATTATATTTAATCATGCCTACCTACTTATACCGACCCATCCCCCATAAGCGGCATAAGGCGCGTGATTAACTCCATCAATGGCGTAAGGTTTTGATCATCGGGGACTCCATAGTCCATCGTTTTTTGTATATTTCTAATGCCCTGGCGAATCCTGGATTGTTCACTAAGGGTTTCGTCGTGTAGTCGCCTTGATCTGGGTGGGACTAGGAGATGAAGCTGTTTGAGAATTGGGTGGGGAAAAACTGCAACCTGGAACCCCTAAGCTCAACCAGAGGGCAGCCAGGAAAATCAGACAATATCGTATTTGCTGCCATTGGAAGCGAAAGTTTTGCCAATTAGACATTTGTATAATTTCTCCTTACAGTTATGAATCCAAAACTCCTGTCATAGTTTTAACTGGTAAGGTAAGGACAAACCCTGTTTCTTTTGCTAATACAGAGGTGCGGCAACAACACAGAAGATGATTAACTATTAACTTAATGACTAACAGACGCCAATTTTTAAAAGGAGTGGCAGCACTTTCTAGCTTATCTTTAGCTGGTTGTGGCTGGAGGCTGGCTGAAGTACGTGCTAATTCTAATCCGAATGATCAACGTGACCAACTTTATATATTTACCTGGACACAATATACTGACAACCAATTACTGAAAACTTTTAGCACCCAAACTGGCATAAAAGTGCTGGCAGATGTGTATGATTCCAATGATGTCATGCTGGCTAAATTGCAAGCTGGAGGAGGTGGCACTTACAGCATCATCAACCCATCTGATTACATGGTGCAGAAGATGGTAGACAAAGGTTTGTTAACAGAAATAAATCACGATCGCTTAATCGGTCTAGGTAATTTATTTCCCCGGTTTCAGAATCCTAGTTATGACCGCAATAACCGCTACAGCATCCCTTTTAATTGGGGGACAACAGGTTTCCTTTACAATTCCGAAAAAATCAAAGATGCACCACAAGACTGGGATTACCTTTGGCAAAACCAAGAGCAACTTAATCAGCGTATGACCTTGCTTAATGATGTTCGGGAGGTGATGGGTGCAACGTTGCGAATGTTAGGTTACTCTTACAACTCAAAAAATGAACAAGAAATCAAACAAGCTTATGAAAAGTTGAAAGCGCTAAAACCTGCGATTACACGTTTTGACACTGACGCTTGGCAAAATCAAATTTTGGCAGGAGATTTGCTATTGGCAATGTGTTATTCAGCAGATGCAGTAAAAATCTCTCAAGAAAACCCTAAACTCAAATATGTGATTCCTCGCAGTGGTTCTTCATTATGGACAGACACTATTGTAATTCCCAAAACAGCCCCCAACCAGGCTGGAGCCTATGCTTGGATTAACATGATTTTGCAACCAGAAATAGCAGCCCAAATCAGTCAACGCCTGAATATCTCTACGCCTAATAATGCCGGATTCGAGCAATTACCAAAAAGAGTACAAAATAACGTTAATTTGTTTCCACCAGAGTCACTTTTAAAAAATTGTGAACGTGTTACTCCTGTAGGAGAATTTGAAGAGGTTTACGATCGTTATTGGACTCAATTGACCAGCAGCTAAATAAATTTTGGATTTTAGATTTTAAATTCAATCCAAAATCCAAAAATAAAAATATAAAATTGACTGAGTTATAAGTGATGAATTTTCAAAAAAATGAGATTTCTAAAATAGAAGAATTGCATCGTCCAGGAAGAAATTGGCTCCAACCTTTGGTATTGCTTGCACCATCTGGAATTTGGTTATTACTTTTGTTGGTGCTGCCAACTTTGATAATTTTCGAGTTAAGTTTAGTTGCAGACATCCGACCGGGAGATTTGGTCAATCCCAACGGATTCAAAAATTACATCCGAATATTTGACCCTCTCTACATACAAGTAATTGGGCGATCGCTATTTTTTGCCTTTGGCACCACCATCATTTGTTTAATTTTGGGCTTCCCCGTTGCCTATTGGATTGCTCAAATAGCGCCGCAGCGTTGGCGGAATTTGCTGTTATTAGGCTTTGTCTTGCCTTTGTGGACTTCCTCGTTACTCCGTTCTTATGCTTGGATTACAATTCTTCGTCCTACTGGTTTATTAAACAGTTTACTCAGCAATTTAGGCTTACCTACTTTGGAATTACTTAACAATAGTCAAGCTGTATTGATTGGGATGAGTTACAGCTTGTTACCCTATATGGTTTTGATTTTATATGCTTCTCTCGAAAAGCTAGACAAGCGCTTATTAGAAGCTGCGGCTGATTTAGGTGCAAATCCGGTGGAAACTTTTTACCAAGTAACCGTACCGCAAATTTTGCCAGGAATTGCAGCTGCTTCTATGCTTGTATTTATCACCGGTTTGGGGGATTTTGTCGATCCAGAATTACTCGGTGGTGCTTCTAGTATGACGGGGGCGCGGTTAATTTATAACCAGTTTCTTGGAGCAACGCAAAATTGGGGGTTTGGTTCAGCCTTGAGTATGACGTTAATTTTGCTTGTTAGTGTTGCGATCGCACTTTTAATTAAGTTTGGTGAAGCTACACCCAAACGCTAAACTTTTTATCACTCACTTGTAATAAAGGCATCAAACCCTGACAAAACAACGGTTTTACTCTCACCTGATCTCAAAAATGCCTTCTTAATTTTAGCAACGTAAAAATTTGGAGCCTTAAGGCTGAAACGCTCACAGCATAGTGGTTGTAACTAATCAGCCTTTGCTTTTTACCCTTACCGGCTCAGTTACCAGCCGTATGGCTCCGGTAGAACTTTCTTGCTGCACGAGCTGCCCTGGAACTGTACGAAGCCAGGGCAGCTGACAGCTCGTGGGTTGGAACAGGATCTCGTTTCTCTCTCGTCTATCGCTGCCAGCTATCTGCCTTGCTTCGTGAGCTACGGAATGCAACCAGAGAACACATTTTTTGCCGCTCAACGACCGGTCATTTGCTCCAGCTTTTCGGGGTAACGATCTCCTTGCACAGTGATCTTGGAGGCGGCGTCATCGATGTCACGCAGATCGTCGGGCGTGAGTTCCACTGAGACTGCCCCGATATTTTCGTCCAAGCGATGCAGCTTCGTGGTGCCTGGGATCGGAACAATCCACGGCTTTTGAGCCAGCAGCCAGGCGATCGCAATTTGAGCAGGTGTCGCCTGCTTCTGTTCTGCAATGCTACCGAGCAGATTAATCAGGGCCTGATTCGCCTTGAGAGCCTCCGGTGCGAAGCGAGGCAAGGTGCTGCGGAAATCGGAGCTGTCGAAGGTCGCGTTTTCGTCGATCTTGCCAGTGAGAAAGCCCTTACCCAGAGGGCTGTACGGGACAAAGCCGATTCCGAGTTCCTCAAGAGTTGGTATCACTTCCTTCTCAGGAGTCCTCGTCCACAGCGAGTATTCGCTCTGGAGAGCAGTGACTGGCTGAACCGCGTGGGCGCGACGAATCGTTTGCACTCCTGCTTCCGAGAGTCCAAAGTGCTTCACCTTACCTGACTGAATCAATTCCTTCACCGCTCCTGCTACGTCTTCGATCGGCACGTTCGGGTCAACCCGATGCTGATAGAGGAGGTCGATTGTCTCGATCTTGAGTCGCTTGAGGGAACCCTCCACGGCCTGCTTGATGCGCTCCGGCCGACTATCCAATCCTGGTGCACCCTTCATCCCACGGGGATCGGAATTAGGACTGAGGTCGAATCCGAATTTGGTGGCAATGACCACTTGCTCACGGAAGGGAGCAAGGGCTTCCCCCACAAGCTCTTCGTTCAAGAACGGGCCGTAGACTTCGGCGGTGTCAAAGAATGTCACGCCGCGATCGACGGCAGCCCCCAGAAGGGCGGTCATCTCCTGTATATCTTTGGGTGGGCCATAAGAAAAGCTCATTCCCATACAGCCCAGACCGATCGCCGAGACTTCCAAATTACTATTTCCAAGTTTGCGCTTTTGCATTGTTTGCACTCCTATCTTTGAGTTATGTGATGTTATTCAGAAATAAACGACCCAGATTGAAATTATGGCCGCCTCCTGCGTTTTTGAAGGCAGCGTCCAACCGCCCGAAAGTTTCGATTGTCTTGTTCAGCGCCGTCGCGCGGCCAATGCCGCTCCCCACTCCGGTGACAAAGGCCACCTTACCTGTGAAGTTTCCATTCGAGTTGGGTAGCATGTTTTCTCCTGCCAGTTGCTCGCTTACCGACTGAGATGCTGATTGAAAAAGGACTGAAGCTTGTCCCAGGGGATAAGGTTCACCCGGTCATACAAATCGACATGTCCCGCGTTCGGAACGATGTAAAGTTCCTTTGGCTCGGCTGCGCGCTTGTAAGCATCTTCACTGAACTCCCTGGAGTGTGCATCTGCCCCCGTGATGAACAGCATGGGACGAGGCGAAATCGTCTCGATGTCATCGAATGGGTAAAAGTTCATGAATTTGACGTTACTGGTAAGCGTCGGGTGCGTTGTAAGGTTCGGTGGCGAACCAATGGATGTGTATTCGCCCCTGGGAGTGCGGTAAAAGTCATAAAACTCACGCTCAATGGCGGTGGAGTTCTCATTCAGTTCATGCACAGTCCCGCCTGTGTATTCGGTCTCGCCGCCCGTGAACTCCAGATAGCGTTGTTCAGCCGCCTCTGCGATCGCTTTCTTTCTCTGTTCGAGGGTCGTAGAATCCCTAAGCCCGTTACGGCTGGCCGCACCCATATCGTACATACTTACCGTCGCAATGGCCTTCATGCGCGGGTCAATCTTGGCGGCGCTGATGACGAAGCTGCCGCTACCGCAAATCCCAAGAACGCCAATCCGGTTCTTGTCAACGAATGGCCGGGTGCCCAAAAAATCCACCGCAGCACTGAAATCCTCGGCATAAATATCCGGCGAAACAGCGTTGCGGGTTCGCCCCTCACTCTCGCCCCAGAAGGAGAGATCGAGGGACAAGGTGACGAATCCCTGGTCTGCCAGTTTCTGGGCATACAGATTCGCGCTTTGTTCTTTCACTGCACCCATTGGGTGCCCCACAATGATTGCGGGATTCTTGGCGGTCTGATTCAAGGTTTTGGGAATGAAGAGATTCCCAACAACTTGCATGTTGTATTGGTTTTTGAACGTAACCTTTTGCGTGATCACTTTGTCGCTCTTATAAAAGTTGTCCGCCCCCTCGACCACAGAGGACTTCTGGGCGGGTGCTTGGGAGATATTATGCGAGGTGCGCGTTTTGTCGAGCGCAACTGCCGCCGTCGTCGTGCCGATCGCACTAATCAAGAGGGGTAGTATAACGAGGTGTCTCATTGAGTTCTCCAAATGGGTGGATTGGTTAGCTGTGGTTCGACGAACAATCACTGCACCGTTTGACCGCCATCGACAACCAAGGCGTGTCCGATGATGAATGCAGCCGCGTCTGAACACAGCCAGATAACGGCATTGGCAATCTCTTCGGGCTGGCCCATCCGTCCGACTGGCTCCTCCGAGATTACCTGCTTGCGTCCTTCAGCAGTACCGCCAGTGAAGCGATCCATCATCGGTGTGTCAATGTAACCGGGGGCAACGGCGTTGACGCGGATGTTCTGCGAGGCATAGTCGAGAGCCGCCGACTTGGTGAGTCCGATCACGCCGTGTTTTGCGGCGGTGTATGCGGCTCCGCCCTTGATGCCTATGACCCCGGCACCCGATGATGTGTTCACGATCGCGCCGCCGCCTTGCTTGAGTAGCAGTGGAATTTCATACTTCATGCACAGAAAAACGCCGCGCAGGTCGATGTCTACGATCCGATCCCACTCTTCCTCTTCGATTTCCGCTGTCGCTGTATTTTTCTGCTCCACACCGGCGTTGTTGAAGGCAAAGTCCAACCGCCCAAAGGTTTCGATAGTCTTGGAAAGAGCTGCCTTCACGTCCTCGGCTTGCGTTACGTTGCACTTGACGGCGATCGCTCGTCCGCCGAGTTCTTCGATCATGTGTGCCGTTTCTTGATTGCTTTGTTCTGAAACGTCGGCTACCACTACATTAGCGCCCTCACGGGCAAATGCCAGCGCCGTAGCTCGACCAATGCCGTTCGCTGCTCCAGTCACAAACGCAACTTTTCCTGTGTACTTTCCATTCTCGTTCGTTGTCATGATTTTTTTCCTTTAATTTTTTACCTAACAAGGTCTTAAAACCACCAGATGCAGAGATCAGTAAACAATCTCTAGGGAAGATGGACTGACCTGGATATCACTTGCATTGGAAGGCGAAATGTTCCCAGTTCCATGACCTGTAGCCCTCCTAAGGCGAAAGGCAGATCGCCCTCTTTATTGCGACTGAACAAGCTCGATTGTCACTTCTACAGAGCGAGGCACATTGAATGCTTCTACGCCAGCATCGATCTTGCCGATCGCGATGATGCCGGGATCGGGGATTTCCTCTCCATCGTGGCGATAATAAATAGCCACATCAGGGCCGGGAGACCAGTAAATGACATCTCCAACTTCATAGGTTTTGGTTCGCTCTCCCTCCTCCGAAATTGCTCTCGGCAGGTGGGCAAACTTTTCTCTTCCAAACAAATCGTTCATCGTCAGAGTTAATGGCAGCAGGGAAACAAAATCCTGAGTGGTTTTGCTGTCGATTAAAGTGGCTGTAACAACTTTGTCTTTGACCTTGATGTTTATCTTCATACTGTCTGCCTGCTTGGTAGATATTTCAGTCGGCATCTTCAACGAGGCACTGCTAGTAATACTGTTGTCGGCACGGCAGGCTGAGTAACTCAGGAACATCACTAGGGCGAGAACCAAAATCAGCATTCTCTGCTGGCAGTTTTTCCCCTTGATGGAAAACCATCTCAACAGCACTAAGATATTCCTCCATACTGCTCGTCGCTGACATGCTCCATCCAGTCCACAGGTTTACCATCGAGCCATTCCTGAATGGCAATGTGCGTCATCGCTGTGGTTGTTGTAGCACCGTGCCAATGCTTCTCACCCGGCGAGATCCAGATCGCGTCCCCCGGTCGAATTTCCTCGATCGAGCCGCCCCATCGTTGTACGAGGCCACAGCCTGCCGTCACGATCAAGGTTTGTCCCAATGGGTGGGTGTGCCATGCTGTCCGAGCGCTAGGCTCAAATGTGACACTGGCTCCAGAGGTGCGTCCTGGATCGTGTGCCTCGAACAGGGGGTCAATGCGGACAGTGCCGGTAAAATACTCAGCCTGCCCTTTAGCCGAAGGCTGTGAGCCACTTCGTTTAATGTCCATTTTCTTAATTCCTTTACTTGATGCGATTGCGATCGCTAGTAGGCAAGTCTCTTGCCCAATCAAAACTGAGTTTTATCTTGAATAAAAATCCAGAATGCTTATAAGAAGCCGAAATCATTTTTCCTTGCTTTAGCTTCATCTTAGGCATTTTGAAGGGCAAGCAATAAAACGATCGTCTAAGATCGTTGTACAATCCTGCAAACTTAGAAATGAACGCTGCCAATATCAATTTAATGAACGACCCGCAGGCAAAGCGCGAGGTAGACAGAGCGCAAGCCAACAGAGACGAACTGACTGAGCGGATTGCCCAGGCGATTCATCATGATGGGACGATTGAGCCACTCAAAGGTTTGCACTTCAACCGCGCCTCCTCGCCTTCCGAATGCGTTCATAGTGTTTCTATTCCTGCCTTTTGTGCGATCGCTCAGGGCAGCAAAGAAGTTCTTTTGGGTAGCGATCGCTATCAGTACGACCCGATGCATTATCTGCTTGCTACGGTCGAACTGCCGATTATCAGCCAAATTCTGGAAGCATCAAAGGCGCAACCGTACCTTAGTCTTCGCCTCGATCTTGACCCTACCCTCGTTGGCTCAGTGATGGTCGAGGCAGGGTATCCCTCATCGCGCAGCCGTGCTGATGTGAAAGCTATTGATGTAAGTCCGTTGAATGCAAATCTCTTGGACGCTGTGGTGCGGCTCGTCAGGCTTTTAGATTCCCCTGCTGAAGCTCATGTTCTCGCACCACTGATTAAGCGGGAAATCATTTATCGACTCCTGATGGGAGAGCAAGGTAATCGGCTCCGTCATATTGCAGTTCTGGGTGGCTACACCTACCACATCGCCAGAGCCGTCGAGCGACTTCGTAAAGACTTTAACGAGCCGATCAAGATTGAAAACATCGCACGAGAAATGGGAATGAGTGTTTCGGGCTTTCACCATCACTTCAAGTCTGTCACTGCCATGAGTCCCTTGCAGTACCAAAAGCAACTGCGCCTCCAGGAGGCTCGCCGTCTGATGCTGGGGGAAAACCTTGATGCTACCAGTGCTGCCTATCGAGTGGGGTACGAAGATGCCTCGCACTTCAATCGGGAGTACAAGCGGCTCTTTGGTGCCCCACCGATGCGCGATGTGGAGCGGCTGCGAGAAGCTGCTAGGGAGACTGCTAGTTCAATATGATCTCCTATGGCAACTACCAACTACAAATAGGTGAACCCTAGCTATTGGGCGACACCAAGCTGTAATTGTTGGCATACAACCGGAGTTTTTATGTTGGTATGGTGAGCAAGGAAACCGCTATTTTACAGATGCAGCACAGACGCAACAAGAGCGATCGCGGGCTGAACAGTTAGCCCAGTATTTACGTTTTCTAGTTGTAGATCCCAATAATTTGCCTGGTAATTCGTAATTACGAATTATTGTTAGTGATTTTTCACCATGAGCAAATGGTTTAAATCATCTGCATTACTGTTAATTAACTCTTTAATTTTAGAGATAAATTCATGCTCTAAAAAGGGCTTAGTCAAGTAAGCTTTTGCACCCAATTCTTGGGCAAGCTGGCGGTGTTTTTCAGCGCTGCGAGAAGTGAGAATTACTACAGGTATTTTGCCTAAATTGGGGTATTGACGGAAATTACTTAATAACTCAAAACCATTCATTCGTGGCATCTCTAAATCAGAGACTACAACTTGGATTTCAGGATGTAACTGCAACTTTTCTAGAGCTTCTACACCATTTTGAGCTTGTATTACTTGATAGCCAGATTTTTGCAGAGTGAGAGAGAGAGTTTGACGGAGACTAATGGCGTCATCTACTACCAAAACAACTTTTGGTGATTTATTATCTGGTTCTTGAGAATAACTGGCTTGGGTTTCTATAGTTGTTGTGGAAGTAGATGCAGCGAGTAATGGTGTAGATGAAAAAGTATGTCCTGATATCGGTAAAGCTTTTTTATTTGACGAAGAAGCTACTGGTAGCGCCATGATATCAAGTGTTGTTTGTTGGATCTCGCTAGACTTTATCAGCAATGAAGCATCAATTATTAAGATAAGATTACCATTGGCTAAACTACTACAACCATAAATGTATTTTGGCGGTGCGATCGCATTTCCTAAAGGTCTAACTACCAGTTCTTGCTCACCAATTATTTGGTCAACTTCTAAAGCAATCTTTCCCTGATTTCGTCGTAGCAAAAGCACTGGATTTTTCGCTACGCTTGGGTCGTGAGTATTTGATGTGTTGTAAGGAGTAGCACTATTAAAGAATGAATCATTATAATTAATCAACTTTCCAAGTTGACGCAGGCTGACCATAGTCTCATCATTGTCTGTGTTCCAATGCAAGACTTTTTTCCCTTCAATTTCTTTAATTTGTTGTTCAGAGGGAATCAATATTTTTTCGATACTGTCCAAAAGAAGTCCATAAACAACACCTTTGGCTTGAACTAACATTAATTTTTCTGTAGTCATAGAAAAAGGAATTTTGAGGATGAATATTGTTCCTTGGTTGGGTAAGGATTGAACTGAAATTGAGCCGTTGAGTGCGTGCATCTGAGTCCGCACAATATCTAAACCCATACCGCGCCCAGAAATTTCACTCACTTTATTAGCAGTAGAAAATCCAGGCGAAAATATCAAATCTAAAAGTTCAGATTCAGCTAAATTAGAAGCATAAGCTCTAGTCTTTTCTTCAGTTTGTATGGGATAAAGTTCAATCGCTTTTCTGCGAATTCTGTCTAAGTTTAATCCCTGACCATCATCACGAACTTCGATAACGGTTTGGCTACCCTGATGATAGGCGCAGATTTCGATTAAACCTTGTTCTGGTTTACCAAGCTGTTGGCGAACTTGCGGAGCTTCAATACCGTGGTCAAAAGCATTACGCACTAAGTGTAACAAAGGATCGTAGAGCTTTTCTGCGATCGCTTTATCTACTAGTACCTCAGTACCAATAAGTTTCAACTCTACAAGTTTTGCATGAACATTGCCCAACTTATTTACCATGTGAGGGAAGCGATTCAAGATATTGCCTAAAGGCGACATTCTTGCTTCTACTAAGCCATCTATAATATTAAGAGTTAATTTTTCTTGTTTGTCACTAATTTGAGCAGCTTGTGTCAGAAGCAAGTCAAGAGACTCTGTGGTTTCTTGTAATTGTAGTGTCTCTTCTACTGCTTCGTGCAATGTCATGTGAAATTCTGTATATACATCCATTTCTAGAGAGTCAAACTTCACTGCAAAATTTTGCGTTTGTGGTGAGGCAATATTTTGTATTTGTAATGGTAAATCACGTAATTCATTTAAAGTTGTTTGGTGTCTAGTGAGTTGCTGTACTAATTGCTCAATTATTTCTTTGACTTGTTCATCTTGCAAACTACGCCGTTTTTGGTAAATCAGTAATTCTCCAGCTAAATAATTGATGTGTTGCAGTCCCTCTGTTTCTACTCGAATAAATGAAGGTTGGCGAAAATTTTTAGTTTGCACATACTCTGATTTATCTTCTATTTCATTGTTGATTTGTGTAGCTAAATCAGGCATGATTTCAATAGCTGTTTCAGAAATATCTCGAACTATTTGCTTGCTGAAAGTTAATGAATCAAGCTTTTCTGAATAATCATCAGTCTGGGTTGTCACAACTTCAGCAGCAAGGTTTTGGTTAGCTTCTTCTCCCCATATTGCTTCTAGTAAGTTATCAGTTGTTTGAAGAGATGCAGGGTTAGATATTTCTTTAATAACTAACAGTGTTTGTAACTTGGCATTATCAAGCCAATTTTTTTCTTCGCTAGTAACAGGGGGATAATTTTTATATTCTTTTGCTAATTTATGAATTTGACTCTGTAGGATTTTAATTACTGAGAGGTAGCTATCAGATGGTTTAAGAGAATATTGAAATTTTGCAACTGCAAATAGAATGATTAAGATGATACCACGTCGATAAATACAAAGGCTTTGACTGTCTTTTTCATCTTGGACAAAATCAAGAAAATTTTTCAGCCAGGTTTCGATATAATTAAGTAGACTTTTTCTTTGTAATGTGGGAACCAGTAAAGTTAAACTGAGTTCTGACTCTGGTATTTGCATTTGGTGATTAAACCAGCCAAAAATATAGCGAATTACTTTTAAATAAAACTTTGCAGTTGCTGGATTTACCGATTCGTTTTTATTGTGATCAGGTGTAATAATAAACTGATAAAATTGCTCTTCATTGATGATAAATCTGCCAGCAGATGAATTATCTTGCAATTCTTCAGATAACTCATTATTTGCCACTATTGTAAGTTTTTGTAAACCTGGAGAAGGTTCTCCACCAGATGTGCGATCGCCTTCTAATACTAATTTTTGTGCTTGTTGTAAATCTGCAAGGGCAATTTCTGCAATTTGCTTCACCTGCCTGGGATTTGCTTGCAGCGCTGATAAAATTGTTTGAGCAATTCCTCCCAATCCAGGTAAATTTAGAGATTCTGCCAAGCCAAGAAATACTTCACCTTGAGAGTGTAAAAATTCAATTAATTCGGCATCATTTGGCGGATTATTAACAGCGTCAGCAATACTGTTTAGACGTTGTTCTACTCCCACTTCAAAAACAGACTGCACAATATCAAATCCCAATTCCTCAGAAGTAGGGATATGAGATTCAGCACCAAATGCATCACCTAGTTTTTCTTGCAATTGTGAAAAAACGGAAGTAGCTCGATGGAGCAGTTCTTCATCATTAACAGTACTGCCTATTAGCTCGGTATTTAATGCTATACTCAGGCACTCATAAGCTTGTAATAAAAGTGTTTGTAATTCGGCATCTACTACCACATTTGGATTATATAGAGCCTTAAATACATCTTCTAAAAAATGGGCTATCATCTTAATTACTTCTAGCCCAACATTAGCAGCACCACCTTTAAGTGTATGAGTAGCTCGCATTAAGTTATGAACTTTAGCAGTGCTATAACCTTCTGATAAACTAAATAGTTCTTGCTCAATAATTTGGACTAATTCCGGGGCTTCAGCCAGAAAATAGATATATCCTTGTTCGCGAATTTCGTTATCTGTGATCATATTTTAGATTTTGGATTTTGAATTTTGGATTTGTTGCGTAAAGTTTTAATTGAGGCAACTATCATTGCCAGAATTTCGGTGTTTTTAGACATCAAATTGCTAACTTTTTCCAGTAGTAATAAACCAACTTCAACAATAAGTTCCATCCAATAAAGACTTTCATCGGCTTCTTCCTCTACCAAGCTGAGTTTAGCAATGACATCGGCGGTTGACTTACCACGGTAAGCTGACCGATAGTTAGCTCCCACAGATGTTGCTGAACGGATAGTTGCTTGCCAATTACATCTGCTGTTCGGCTCTGTGGGAGAGCTTCTACTAAGCGAATTACCCGCAATGCTAATTGCTTTGTTCTCCGCTTAAAATCCTCCTCATTCATAATCCAAAATCTAAAATCTAAAATCTAAAATCATTTGACTTTAAACTTACTAGAAGTTGTTAACAATTCTTGCGCCATTCCTGATAAATCTTGGAATACAGTAGCAATTTGTTGAGATTCAGCAAAAGTTTTATTAGCAATTTCTGCTACATCTTGCATTGATTTAGTTACTGTTACAGATTGCGCCATTTGTTTTTGAGTCGCTGCGGTAATTCGCTCGATTAGCTGACTAATTTCGGCAGTTGCAGAAACGATCGCATTTAAGTTTTGGCGAGTGTCACTGACAAGATTTGTGCCTTCTACTACCTGCTGAATACCAGTTTCCATCGCTACTGCGACTTCCCCTGTTTCTGCTTGAATCTCCTGAACTAATTTTTCTATTTCGATGGTTGCTGCTGCTGACTGGCGAGATAAAGAACGGACTTCATCAGCTACAACTGCAAAGCCTTTGCCATATTCACCTGCACGGGTGGCTTCAATAGCTGCATTCAGAGCCAGTACGTTTGTCTGTGTAGCAAAATTACCAATCAAATTCACCACTTTGGAGATTTTTTGCGAGGATTCGCTGAGGCGTTTAATCTTCTTGCTGGTTTGAGCAACGGTTTCACGAATTCCTTGGATTGCTTTTACAGTCAGGTTCATGGCGGTATCGCCAGATTCTACAGTTTGATTGGCTTGTTGCACTGCTAGTTGCACTAACTCAGCATTTGCCACCACAGCTTGAGTAGAGTCCACCATCTGTTGAATTTCGCCTAAGGCTGCGGTAATTTCCTCAGATTGTTGTTGTGCCAGATTGGTCAATCCCGCCAGTGAAGCGTCGCTATTGCTAGAAGTTTGGGCAACTTGTTGAGCAGCCCCTTGTACCTGAATAACGATTTGCCGCAGCGCTTGCAGAGTATTATTGTAAGCATCGGCGATCGTACCTAGCTCGTCTTCTGTAATCGGTGCGCGGACTGTCAAATCGCCATTAAGAGCGGGTCTAAGGGCTGTTAGGAGTTGAATAGATCGTTGTTGTAGTAACTCTTTGGCTGCTTTTTCCCGTGCTGCTGCTTCTGCTAATTTTGCTGACTGCGCTTGTACTTGTTGCAAATATTCGGTATGTTGTAATGCCAGTCCTAACTGGCTACCAATACGTGCTAATAAAGTGACTTCCAATTCTTCCCAATCACGAGTTCCCGAATTTTGATAAGCTGCTAGCAATCCCCACAATTGTTCGCCAGCAAATACAGGAACAATTACATAAGCTTTGGCTTCAAATTGCTCTAAAATTTCAATGTGACAAGGAGAATGACTTACCTGATAGATGTCATTGACAACAAAGTTTTCTCCTTGGGCATATCGACCTCCCTGAGTTTCTTGTAAGTGGGTATCTTCCCAGACGGTTTTGATATCGGGGCCTACCAGTTTTACCCAAAGATGACCTGCTGACTCTGCGACAAATTCACCACTCCAGTTAGGATTGAAGCGATATACGCCAACGCGATCGCATCGCAGTAATTGCCTGACTTCTTGAGTAGTTGTTTTGAAGATTTCTTCTACATCTAAAGATTGCCGAATGCGGTTACTGATCTTGGTGACAGCTTTCTCTTGTTCTGCTATCTGAGCTAGTTTCTCAGATTTGACTCGAACTAACTCCAAATAATCTATCTGTGATTTAGCTAGGCTAAATTGCAAGCTAGTTTGAACCAAAAAGTTCACTTCCCAGCTTTGCCATGCACGGGAGCTAGAATTTTGATAAGCTGCCAGCAATCCCCACAATTTATCCCCGAAAAATATCGGAACAATCATGTAAGCTTTGGCTTCAAACTGCTCTAAAATCTCAATATGACAGGGAGCAAGTCCTACTTCATAGATATTATTAACGATAAAGTTTTCACCTTTGACATACCTCCCTCCCTTCGTTTCTTGCAAGTAGGTATCGTCCAAAACGGTTTTAATATCAGGGCCTACCAGTTTTGTCCAACCAGTACCCACAGACTCAGCCACAAATTCGCCACCCCAGTCAGGGTTAAAGCGATAGACGGCGACGCGATCGCATTGTAGTGATTGACGTACTTCTTGAGTGGTTGTTTTGAAGACGCTTTCTACATCTGAAGATTGTCGGATGCGGTTGACTATTTTAGTGAAAACTTTCTCTTGTTCAACTATTTGAGCTAGTTGGTCAGATTTCGTCTGCACTTGTTCGAGATATTCCCCTTGTGAGATAGCCACACCAAATTGCAGCCCAATTTGAGTTACAAAGGTTTCTTCCCAAGGTTGCCAATCACGAGGCCCAGAATTTTGGTAAGCTGCCAGCAAACCCCATAATTTTTCTCCAGAAAATATCGGTGCAATGATGTAAGCCTTCATTTCATACTGCTCTAAAATGTCAATGTGACATTGAGCATGACCCGTTTGATAAATGTCATCGACCACAAAACTTTCACCCTTGGCATAACGTCCTCCTTGAGTTTCTTGTAAGTGGGTATCTTCCCAGACCATGTAAAAATCAGGGCTGACCATTTTGATCCAGCCATTACCCACAGACTCAGCGACAAACTCGCCACTCCAGTCAGATTTGAAGCGATAAACGCCAACGCGATCGCATTTTAGTAATTGACGTACTTCTTGAGTGGTTGTTTGAAAAAGCTTATCGACATTTGATACTCGCAGAATTTTGTCGATGACTTTAGCTACCGATTTTTTTGCTAGTATTCGCTGTTGCTGTTCTTTTTGGAATTCAAAGCTCTGCAATTTGTAAGTCAGTTCTGTTGTAATTTGAGATAACAGGCTGATTTCTACCTCTTGCCATTGCCGGGTTGAGTAGCAATTATTGACTGCCAATAATCCCCATACTTTACCTTCTACTAAAATCGGTAAACTCAAACTAGCTTTAATTTGAAATTTCTCTAGCAGTTGCTTTTGATAGGGTGTAAGTTGGATCTGATTGATATCGTCAATAACTACAGATTCTATATAGTCTTTATTGGTATATAATCCAAAAATAATTCCGGGAATATTTTCCCCTAAAGTCGGTGTCCAACCTAGTGTTCTTGATTCTGCTAAAACATTACCTGACTCTAGGGAAGTAAACTGATAAATTAAGGCGCGATCGCAGCCAATTTTTTCTCTAATTTGCGTTACAGTAATTTTGAGTAGTGTATCAATATCTGGTGCTTGACGCATATGAGTTGTGATGTCTTGCAACTGTCGCCGCCAAGTTTTAAATTCCTGAGCGATCGCATTTAATAAAGATATTTCATTACTAGCAATATTCGCTATACTCGCGTTACCATTTTGATTTTCTAATTCAGAGATTAGATGCTCATTTTCCTGGCTATTGTTATACAAAAATGTCATGAAATTAACCTCAATTTTTTTGTGATGGGTAAGAATTTTATATGTTGCAGGTAAGACTAATCTAGTATTTGGTCATTAAGGATTAGGAATTGTCAAAACAATATCCCTAATTACCCATTACTAAATGCTCAATTATGAATTACCCACATAGGAGATTGGATAATCGTTGTGGCATCCAAATTAAAAATCATGTCCTCCGAATCATTAATAAAATACCCCTGTAAAAAAGGTGATATTTTAGGATAAAATAATTCAGCAGTTGCGGGTTTCATTTGTTTACTATCCAGCCATTCAATATCTATAAGCTGTCGCACCAATAGTCCCAAATATTTACCCTTGTTTTCCAGAACAATTGCCATCATTCTTGAAAGTAAATTTGGCCCTTGCGAAATTGGAGGATAACCTAACATTGCCTCTAAATCTACTAACCAAAGCATCTCACCGCGCCAGTTATAAATACCTAAGACACTACTAGGCATCTGAGGAACACCACATATTTCTGTTAATGATACTTGCAAAACTTCTGTAATGTGTTGTAACGAGATTACGGCTGTATCACTTACTCCCAAATTAAAACTTAAAAACTTTTCTTTGGTTTCCAAAGTTATTGATCCTTTGTTCTTGATGATTTATCTTTAGCCACTATTTACACTTATTATTTTAGATATTGTAGAGGTTATATCTGAGAAATAGTGACTTATAGCGTTGGTTGACTTCTGACATTTTTACTAATTAAGTAATCGCTTTAAAATTACTACTAGTTCCTCTCGAACAATTGGTTTTGAGAGATAACCATCAGCGCCTAACATATTACCCCAAATTTTATCTACATCACTGTTTTTGGTAGAGCAAAAAACCACAGGTATCTTACTAGTGCTGGGATTGTTTTTCAATTCTCGGCAAATTTCAAAGCCACTTTTACCCGGCAAAATTACGTCGAGAAATATTAAATCTGGCTTATTTTTATCTATTTTGTCTTGAGCTTCTTCACTACTTGTGGCACTAATCACAGAATAACCTGCCTGTTGTAAGTAACGGCTGATTATTTCCATATCTGTTAAGCCATCTTCAACAACTAAAACAGTATTCATGGGAATTACTCGTTAAATTTTTCTCAAAATGTAAGCAAATTAGACATCCAAATCCTAAATGATTTCTCAAAAAAGACATGGAAGGGACTAGAGACTAGCCCTAACCCCTTTGCCCTAACCAATATTTCACAAATCAAATAGGACTGCTATAAATACAAAAATTTGTATTTGTCTAATTTTGATTCAATCTTTATATATCAACCTCAGAAAAAGTACGTAATAAACATAACTTAATATTTTTAAAAATATAAAATAGTCGGATCACCTCAATAATTTAATCTTTACTGAGGTGAAAAAGTTTATAAATTTGAAAGAAGAATTTGGAAACCAGAATTCAGAATTACAAATAGCCTCTAATTACAAACTTCTAAATTAGATTTAGTCTTTTCAATGGATGCACTCGGTGTAGGTAAATATTTACGTACTATACCCATTACCTTATCAGCCACTACAGGTTTAGTGAGGAAATCTGTAGAACCAACTACTTTGGCACGAACTCTATCTAAAAGACCATCACTGCCTGTTAATATAATTATTGGTGTATTAGAAAAAGTAGATATTCTTCGCAACTGAGTGCAAATTTCGTAACCACTGGCAACTGGCATAATCAAATCCAAGAAAATCAAGTCTGGTTTATCTTGAATGAGGGTTGGTAGCGCTTGTACAGCATCTTGAATTTTGACAAACCTCAATCCATTGGAAGTAATAATATCCTCTAGCATTTTACATACCTGAGGGCTATCATCAACGCAAGCGACTAGTGGAGCAGTCCGCTTCTTTGCTTGTGTGGTGGTAGAGTTATTGTTGACTTCAGTAACTCCTAAAGGCAAGTCAGGTACTTCCACCAATTCAATGATTCCTTTAAGTATGTAGGGAAGCAACGAACGGGTTAGTGGTAGTACACTCTGCTTCATTTTCATGGCTAAATCTCGCAGAGTGAATTTGCCATTGATTAAATTCACAAAGTTTTTATAGACAGATGGACTTACCATCTGCTCAAGTTGCTCTGGTCGGCGGAGAATTGGTGCTAAGTCAGGAGAAAAATTTGCTAAACCAGCTTCTGACCAAATTTTCCACGAGTCTTGCATGTGCTTTACAGACATTTCTGCACTCGTGAAACTCATTGGAGTTTCTAAGATAACATCTTGGCTGCGATTGCAACTTATAGAAGCAAAGTTTCCTTGCAGAGCTAGGTCAAATAATAGTTCTGCTATCGTGTTATCAACAATAGAGTTAATCTGGTCTCGCTGGATTTTCTGTTTTTTATAGAATATTTCTAGAAGGCGATAGTCCCAGTAATCAATTGATAGGTCTTGCAAACGTAACTGCAACTTATCAACATCAATTTGAGGACAATTTTGAGCTATATGTCTACGCCAGCGTCGGAAGGGGTGAGTTCCTCCTGTTGCCCAAACTATCCGCCCGAGTCGATAATAAAAAGTCCATTGACTGCCCTTTGAACTCTTAATATTTAATTTGCCATTGTATTGCAACTGAGTACAAGTTTTAAATTCATTCACTAAGTTATTTGAAATAAGTTCTTGATGGGACATCGTTTGTTCCTTTTATTAAAAAGCTAAAACACTAGCCATTAAAACCGATACTAGTACAGCACAGCAGAAATTTAGTTACCATCTCAATTAACCAGACAACAAGTTGCTCAGACCAACTGGTTAAAGGTAGGTAATACTTCCGCCACAGTGTACTAGCTATATAGTGACCACCAGATATGTGAATAAGTACAAATGCATTTGGTATATATCAGTCTAAATCAAAGTTATTAAAATCAAGGTAGATGAGAAAATAGCAGAACTGTTACTAGTAAATTATTTATCTAGCATAGAGCTTTTATTGGCAGACTTTAGTTTTCTGCTAATATTTATGACTCAAGGAGCTTGCCATAGTCCGCATCATAGTGTAATCAGTATTGATATATCATTTTAAGAATTTTCATACTGAATCATATCCGTATAAGTTCTGAATTTTTGTTTAAAAAAGATTAGCAGTCTCTAGAGAATTTTGCTTTATTTATTGAGATTGAGAATAAATGTTAAAAATATTTATTTAATTTTACTATTCTTAACATTGGCTTTTTTATTGAATATTATTCTTAAAAAAAGGCGTGCTACTAAGACAAGTAGCAGCCATATTATATAGAACTAGTATTTAATTTCTGAATCACTCCTAGAGAAAGGGAAAAGGGAATAGGGAAGAAAGAATAAAGATGTACTGAGTTTTATTCAAAAATCAACCACGAGTCCTATATATAAAGTATTTATTTAGGAAAATTTTTTCAAGGTTGCTTATGGTTTTGATAGCTAAGAACAGCTGCTCTGAGGTTACTTTGGTGTTCTGAAAGGAGCCGATCGCCTTCGTCTTTTTCCAAACCAGTCCAGTGCATTAATAGCGCTAACTTGACCCATTTACCACTGCGTTCTAGTAAAAAACCAGATGCTTCGCGACTTAAACCTGTGAGGTCTTGCAAAATTCGCAAAGCGCGATCGCGTAACTTTTGATTTGTTACTGCCACATCCACCATGCGATTGCCATAAACTTTGCCTAACTTGACCATTACCCCAGTAGAAAGGATATTTAAAGCTAACTTAGTTGCTGTACCAGCTTTCAGGCGAGTTGAACCGGCGATTATTTCTGGCCCTGTCAATAGGCGAATATCAATATCGGCATCAAGGCTAACTTGTTCAGCAGGAACACAGGCGATAAAAATAGTAATGGCTCCCCTCTGACGAGCAGCATGAAGCGCACCGTGGACATAAGGTGTTGTTCCACCAGCAGTAATGCCAACTACGACATCTAGCTGGGTAACATGTCGCCCAGCGATCGCACTTTCACCATCTTCGATGCTGTCTTCTAAATCTTCAGAACTGCGTACCAGCGCCCCAGCACCACCAGCAATAATCCCCTGTACCAACTCTGGGGGTGTACAAAAAGTAGGTGGACACTCAGCAGCATCTAACACTCCTAACCTACCACTTGTACCCGCACCGATATAAAATAAGCGTCCTCCGTGGCGCAAACGCTCTGCGGTGCGCTCAATTGCTTCAGCCAACTGAATTTTCGCCGCCGCAACCGCCTCAACTGCCTTTTGGTCTTCGCTATTAAACAGCTCCACCAATTCCAGAGAACTGAGCTGGTCTAAGTTTAGACTATTAGGATTTACCAGCTCCGTTAAAAGATGCCCGCGTTCCTGCAAATTTGTCATTTGTCCTTTGTCCTTTGTCCTTTGTTACCCTACGCGAAGCCGCCCTTTGGGCATCTATGTCTGTTGTCATTAGTCAGTTAGCGACCAATGACCAATGACCAATGACCAATGACCAATGACCAATGACCAATGACCAATGACCAATGACCAATGACCAATGACCAATGACCAATGACTAATGACTAATTACAACAATCCTTCCAATTTGCGACGAATTTTCTCTAGTTCAGAATCAGACAAATCTGGTTCTTCTAGTGGCTGTTGATTGAGAGAAAAAGTGTCTTCAACAGTATCCTCCTTCTGGGCATCTGCTTGCCAGTCAGTTTCTTCTACGTTCAGTTCTGGGGGAGTCACAACTAAATTGCTGTTTTCTGGGATGATTTCCCATTCATATCCAGCACTTTCGCAAAATTCCTTGATTTCCTCAGCATCGAACGGCTCTGGTGTAGGTGCGGGGAAATCTTGAGCTTCCAGCATTAAGGCAAAGCGCGTGGCGTCGTCTTCTGACTCGAACATCAGAATTTTATTGCGTAGCTTGCCGCCTTTGGCATCGCCTTCCCGAATCGTGTGAATCCCCTCATTTTCTGTTCGAGCATTAAAAATTAACACAAAGACACGCATTGGTGTAATCATCTGTCTTTTTTAAGGTCTACTCATATTAAAGTTCTAGATTGTGCCTCAGCGAAAGTCACAGGAACAATTTTCACTCTATTCAGATCAGATTTACCTGAAAACGCCAATATTCTTCAGCATAAGTATTGGATCGAGCAAATACCGTAACTTAACCAATGAGGTCTTAGGTTTAGTTGGCGTATCCTGGAAATGGCATACTGAATCAATGTGCCAGTTAATGCTTGTGTGTGCCAGCGATATCTGGCAATTAATACAGTGAAAGCAAATGACTAAATCTCCCAATCAAGATATTCTCTCCCCGTCCCCTAACCGCAAGCGTCTGTGGTTGCTGGTGTTGAGTCGGGGTAGCATTGCCTTGGGCGGACTTTTACTGTTAGGAGTTATCGTTGGTATTTGGCGGTTATGGACTTTTGTCCAAACAGAGTTAACACCCTTGGCACAGCAAAGTCTTACGACTACACTTAACCGTCCGGTAAAACTGGGAAGAGTCACACAATTTTCGTTGACGGGAGTGCAGTTTGGGGCTTCAGCTATCCCAGCGACACCTACAGATCGAGATCGGGCCACAGTCGAATCTGTGGAGGTGGGTTTTGACTTGTTACAACTAATCTTTAACCGCCAGTTAAAGCTAGATGTCACCTTAGTCAACCCAGATATTTACATTGATCAGGATGACCAAGGACGCTGGGTTTCCACTAATATAGCGCCGTCAGGTGAAGGCGGCGCGATTAAAACCGATTTGGACAACCTGCGGTTTCGCAATGCCAAACTGGCGTTGATGCCGCAGAAGAGAGTAGAGGAGGCAGAGGAGGCAGGGGAAGCGGAGGAGCAGAGGGGCAGGGGAGATGAGGGGCGCGGGGGCAAAGGAGAAGACCCAACTTCTAACTCAGCACTGGCTCAACGCCCCGCTACTGCTAACAACACTCAGGACTTGCCCGTGGGATTTTCCCAACTGAACGGATCTGCTCAACTTTTAGCAAACAACCAGTTGATACGGTTTGAAGTGGGGGGACAAGCAGATAGTGGTGGCAATATTTCCGTTGAGGGAGAGACACGTTCCAAGGTGCTAGCAGGGAACTTCCAGGTGCAAGCACAAGACTTTCTGGCTGAGAATATTAGTCGCCTAATTAAGTTACCAGTGAACTTACAGGCTGGTCGAGCCAATGGCGACTTGTTGATTAGGTTAACACCAGGACAGCAAACTTTATTGTATGGCAACGCTACGGTGCAAGGGGTAACACTTCAAATACCCAAAGTGCCGCAACTGTTGAGCAATAGCCAAGGAAACCTCCGCTTTCAAGGAACGGAGTTGCAGTTAAACAATGTTACTACCAACTACGGCAAAATTCCTGTAGTGGCTGCGGGAATTATTGACACTCAAGCAGGCTTGAAATTGGCAGGGCGTGTAAATGCGGTGAGTTTGGCTAATGCTCAAGAGACTCTCAAGGTAAAACTACCTGTGCCGATCGCTGGACAAGTACAAGCTTCTTTGCAGATTACTGGATCAACTAAAGAACCAATTCTCTCAGGCACAGTTGCCACGCTCCAAACTGCTCGGATTGACAAAGTTGATTTTAATCGCATCAGTAGTAAATTTGAGCTTGTTACTAGTTCCTCTTTAATTACCCTCAAAGATATTCAAGGTAAAGCTAAAGTTGGTGGTGACATCACCGGCGCTGGTACAATTCAACTTGGTAAAACCCCACGATTGGATTTAAATTTCGCTGCCAAGAATGTTCCAGGGGATGCGATCGCAAAAGTTTATGAAACAACTCCCGCTTTCCAAATCGGCAATGTCTCAGGTACAGCCCAACTAACTGGCGCTCCTACCAATGTCCAAACGGTGGTACAGTTTCAAGCTCCTAACGGAACTTACCCCGGAACTGGTGAAGTTGCGTTCTCCTCTGGAGTTGCCGCAGGCATCGCTCCAAATCGCAACGTCTCTTTCCGCAATGTGGCTCTGAATGTCAGTGGTGGGAAAGTCCGGGCAACTGGTAGTTATGCCAATGAGCGTTGGCAAGCTGTGGCTGTTGCCTCTGGGGTAAAATTGGAACCCTTTGTAGACAAAAGTCAACTCCAAAATGTCTCTTTGGCTGGGGCACAGTTTAATGGTCGTCTCATTCTCTCAGGCAGCACAGCACCATTTAAAATTGCCACAATTCGCAGTGATGGGGCAGGAGTTCAAATTGGTGGCGGTACAGTTGCAATTTCTAATATCCAACTGCAAGACCAAAGCTTTGCTGCTCAACTTGTAGCTAATGGTGTGCGGTTGGGGCAGATATTGAAACAGTCTCCTCCAGTTTTCAATAATCCATTGGCGGGTACGTTCCAAATCGCAGGCAGCAGAGATAATTTCAGCCTGAAAACCCTCCTTGGCAGTGGTGAAGGTCGCCTTGCTATTGGCGGTGGAAGGATTACAGCCTCTAATATCCAAGTGGCTAATGGTGTGTATCAGGCGCAAGTTCAAGCGAAGAATGTGCCTGTGCAGCAATTGGCAACGGTACCAAAGCAGTTTCAAGGAGCCTTAACTGGTCAGTTCAACGTCGCGGGTTCTGTTGATTCTTTTAAACCGCAAACTATTCAAGCCAACGGTCAGGCGCGGATAAATGTTGGACGTGGAACGATCGCAGCCTCTAATATCCAAGTGGCTAATGGTTTATACCAGGCGCAAGTTCAGGCTAAGAATGTTCCTGTGCGGCAGTTGGCAGCAGTACCACCGCAGTTCCAGGGGGCCTTAACTGGTCAAGTAAACGTGGCGGGTTCTGTTGAATCTTTCCAACCGCAAACTATCCAAGCTAGCGGTCAGGGACGGGTAAATATTGGAAGTGGGACTATTACAGCCTCTAATATCCAAGTGGCTAATGGTTTATACCAGGCGCAAGTTCAGGCAAATAATGTACCGTTGCAGCAATTGGTAGCAGTACCACCGCAGTTCCGGGGAATTTTAACTGGTCAAGCAAACGTGGCGGGTTCTGTTGAGTCCTTCCAACCGCAAACTATCCAAGCTAGCGGTCAGGGACGGTTGGATGTTGCAGGTGGAACGATCGCAGCCTCTAATATTCAAGTAGGTAATGGTCGCTATCAAGCTGTCGTTGACGCTTCCGGTGTGGAATTAAATCGGTTAAATCAGCAATTACGGGGTCAATTTGGCGGTCAGTTGCAATTAGCTGGTACCCTAGGATCGTCCAAGTTAGCTGATGTGCGGGCTGCTGGACAGGTGCAATTATCTCAAGGTATCCCTGGTCTTGAGCAACCTCTGAGTGCTGCGATCGCTTGGAGTGGTGAAAGGCTTACCATTGAGCGAGCAACTGCTCCCGGTTTAAATGTTACTGGTAATGTATTAGCCAATGCCACAAAGGCAGGTATACCGGAAATTACTGCATTAAATCTCAACGTCCAAGCGCAGAATTACAACTTAAAACAGTTACCGATTAATTTTCCTAATCAAGTTGCTGTAGCGGGGAGAGTAGATTTTGACGGCAAAATTACTGGTAAGCTGCCCTTACCAAATGTGATCGGGCAAATTAACTTACGAGACTTGGTTGTTCAAGATATTGCTTTTGAGCCGTTGTTAACTGGAAACATCGATTCAGCCCAGGGACGCGGTTTGAGTTTAAACTTGACGGGTAATAGCGATCGCCTGTCCTTCAATTTAGATGCCAATAATCGCCCGAAATCTTTCTTAGTAAAATGGCAGGAAGCATCAGCCACAGGTAACGTTCAAGGAAATGACTGGGCGCTGAAAGTTGCCAATTTCCCTTTACAAATATTGAATTTGACTCCACCGCCAGTTACTCGATTGGGTACTGGTAAAATAGCTGGGTTGCTAACTGGGGATTTGCTGTTTAATCAGCAGACATTGGCAACAACAGGGAATTTAGCGATCGCTAATCCGCAAATTGGCCGAGTTAAAGGCGATCGAATAGCTGCTCAATTCCGCTACGGTGACGGGAAAGCCACACTCGCAAGTAGCGAATTTGTCAAAGGAAAAAGTAGCTACGCCCTTGTCGGTACTTTTGCCCAAAGCGCTAAAGGCCCTAAAATACAAGGTAAACTGAACGTCAGCCAGGGTGAGATCCAAGATGTTCTAGCTGTAGCACAGGTATTTGATTTACAAAATTTGCAAGGTGGTTCACCACCAATCTATGGCACAGCAGCAGATTTGGCTACCAACCCCCAAGGAGCGCCAAATCAACCCTTATTAACCCAAATCCAACGGTTTTCTGAAATTGAAGCTTTGGTCGCAGAACAGGAAGAACAGCGACTTAATTCCACTCCCATACCGGATTTGGCAGACTTAAAGGGGACTTTCAACGGGGAAGTAGCTGTAAGTACAGCTACAGCCAATGGATTATCAGTAGATTTTAATTTGAATGGACAAAACTTTGTCTGGGGTAAAAAGGAAGAACGAAATCGTTTTTATACTGCCGACAAAGTGATTGCCGAAGGCAACTTTGAAAACGGTGTTTTAAGTTTGCGACCTTTACGGCTTGAATCTCAAAACAGGTTGATTGCCTTCACGGGTAACGTTGGCGGTGATGAACAATCTGGACAGTTGCGGGTGAATAATTTTCCAGTACAACTATTGAATAATGTTGTCAAACTACCAGTTGGAATCACAGGTAATCTTAACGGTACAGCAGCTTTAGCCGGCAGTATTGCTAATCCCCAAGCTAGAGGGGAATTGCAAATCACAGAAGGAATATTAAATCAGAGCAAAATAGAGTCAGCAACAGCAAGTTTCAGCTATGCCAATGGACGCTTAAATTTTGGTAGTACTGTAGCAGTTGCTGGGCCAAAACCTGTTGATATTACTGGCAGCATCCCTTATAAATTGCCTTTTGCTTCCGTCGCACCAGATAGTGAGCAAATTAGTCTGGATATGAAGTTGGAAAACGAGGGATTGGCATTGTTAAACGCATTGACTAATCAAGTGGTATTTGAAAAAGGAGAAGGACAAGTAGACCTCAAGGTACGCGGAACGTTGCAAAAACCCGAAGTAGATGGAATTGCCACTATTAATAATGCTACTTTTTCAGCCCAGGCTTTGCCAGGTAAGGTGAGACGTGTTGCAGGTAGAGTGTTGTTTAATTTTGACCGGATTTTAGTAGAAAATCTTCAGGGTAGATTTAGCCGAGGGAAGGTAGAAGTTGCTGGAGAAATTCCCATTTTCAACAATGAGAAAGTGATTATCGACAATCCCCTGACAGTTAATCTCGATCAGCTGGCATTGAATCTCAAGGGACTTTACCTGGGAGGCGCAAGCGGCAATTTGCAGATTACTGGTTCTGCCCTTAACCCCATGATTGGCGGTAAAGTAAGTTTATTTGATGGTCAGGTATTACTGGCAGAATCTACCGACGCCACTTCATCTGGAAATAGTAATATTGGTGTATCACCCACCAAAGCCAATAAGCAGAGTAAACCTGAAATTGGCAATGGAATGGGAAATGCGAACGCTAGATTTAATAATCTAGATTTGGAACTCGGTAAAAACGTCCAAATTACCCGTCCCCCTATTCTCAACTTCCGCGCCACTGGTAATCTCATCGTTAATGGCTCAATCAATCAGCCCGTACCCGATGGCACTATCCAGTTAGAACAAGGAGGGGTGAATTTATTTACTACCCAATTTAACCTTGCTCGTGGCTATAAACACACCGCAACTTTTAGTCCCTCTCAACCCCGCGACCCCAACTTAGATATTCGGTTATTTGCCAAAGTACTGGACGTAACTCAAAGCAATGATTTCAGCAGGGTAAATACCACAGGTTTATCAGCCTTAGAGAGTGTTCGAGTCGAAGCCACTATCAACGGTCTCGCCAGTAAACTAAATGAAAATCTAGAGTTAACAAGCAGTCCGTCACGCAGTCAAAACGAAATTGTTGCTCTTTTAGGAGGTGGATTTGTGGACACCCAAGGACGTGCTGACAGTACTTTGGGTCTAATTAACATCGCAGGTTCGGCTGTGTTCAACAATTTTCAGTCAGCTTTTAACCAGATTGGCAGTACCTTTGGCTTAAGTGAACTGCGGATATTTCCTACTGTTATTTCTGAGAATCCCGAAGCGGGAAGAAGCAATTCAACATTGGAATTAGCAGCAGAGGCTGGGGTTGATATTTCTTCTAAGATATCCGTTTCTAGTATCAAAATTTTGACAACAAATGACCCCTTTCAATGGGGTGTTAATTACCGAATAAATGATGAATTTCGGGTGCGTGCTTCCACTAATTTAACCGATGACAGTCGTGCAGTAGTGGAGTATCAAACGCGGTTTAAATAAATCTCTTCAATTACGAATTACGTTAGCGTAGCTGTAGCGTTAGCGAAGCGGTAGCGAGGAACGAGCGTCCGTAGGGGCGTCATTACGAATTACTTTCTGTTCCTTATTCTCCTTGCTTCTCAATAGCTTGTCGTACCTGTTTAACATCCAATTCTAATGCTTCAGCGATTTGCTCTATACTTAAACCAAACTTAAGCAGGCGTGGTATAGTATCGAGCTTTGTTTCTTCCTTTACTTCCTGGTAAAATTTAGTTTGTCTCCAATCAGTTAATCCAAACATCGCTTCTAACTCCTGCTGACTTTTGTTTACAAATTTATAGATAAGCATTCTCTCTACTAATTCTAAGAGATTACTACGGTTAGCTTCATCCGTTTGTTGTACTTGCAATATCAAGCTTTTCGCTTGCTGTACGGCTTGATCTTCTGTTGCAACTACTAACTTAATCACGCCTAGCCCAATCGAAGACGATGCTACATCATCTAACTCGTCTAAATAAATTATCCAAATTTGCTGTGGAGTTAATGATGTTTGATAAATGAATGGCACACCTGGATCAAGACTGCGTTGAGCAAAAAGTAATACTGCTTGCCAGCGACGTTGAGGTTTATATTGATTTATATACAGGAAAGCTTCTGTTATTATTCGCCAGTAAATATCATCATCGCGCTGAAATTGTACCTCAACAAAATAGATTATATCTTCTGGAAAGTCAGGTTTTGGTAAGAATAAGCCATCGATACGACGTGCTAATTCTTTGATTTCCACTGAGGTAAATTGGTAGTGCAATGCCAGGTCTTCGGATTGTTCTAAAAGTTCAAATAAGACACCTGGAAGAGTTTGGAATAGGGTGTAAAATATAGTGTCTGTTTTCATGCACTCTCGATATTTGAATATTTTTAGATTATCGTGGCTGATCGGGGATAATTTTTCTATAGGACTTACGCACACTCTACGAATTCTTGGCGCTCTTGGCGTCTTGGTGGTTCGATAAATTAAGCTTTTCGGCTGTTGTTTGCGTAAGTCCTGTTCTAAATTAAATAGATTTCAATTAAGTCCATATCAGATTGTGATATTATCGTCACCCTGCTGATTAATAGCTAATCGCAAAACCGATAACCCTAAAATTATCAAAAATAGCACTAGCCCAATCGTGCAAGCATAGCTAATTTCCAAATTACTGAAAGCTTGCTCATACAAATAATAAACAATTGTTTTCGAGCTACTGAGTGGCCCCCCTTGGGTCATAATATATACTTCTTCAAACACTTTGGTCGCAGAAATAGCCGAAATCACCGCTACTAGTGCTAGATACGGCTTCATCAAAGGTATAGTAATATCCCAGTGTTTGCTGATACCATCAGAGCCATCAATTGCAGCAGCTTCGTACACATCGCCAGGAATTGATTGCAATCCTGCTAAATAAATTACCATGTAGTAGCCTAAGCCCTTCCACACAGTGACAGCCATCACGCTGGCAAGAGAAATTGGTACAATGCCAAAAATTTTTGCTGGGCTAGTTAGCCAAGGAATACCTTCTGGAAAAATACCTAAAGCTTCAAAGAACTGATTCAGTAATCCGTTTTCTGCATAGAGCCATTTCCAAGCTATTCCCGCAACCACCATTGAAATTACCACTGGGGTATAGTATGCTGCTCTAAACCAATTCATCCCCCGCAGTTTCTGATTTACCAAAATTGCTAGCACTAAGGGAGCAATTACTAAAATTGGGACTACACCCACAAGATATAGAAAAGTGTTTTCCAAGGTTTTCCAAAAAACTGCATCCTTCCAAAGCTTGAGAAAGTTGGCGAAACCTATCCATTGTGGGGGTTGGGCAATATCTTCGTAGCTAGTAAAGCTGAGGTAAAAGGCTTGGAGTGCAGGCCAAAAGACTGTTAACCCCAAAAGAACTAAGGCGGGTAGTAAAAATAAATAAGGGGTCAGTTGCTGTTTGATGAATATCCAATTTTTAGGCATCAATTGATTCATATCAGGTTTAATAGTTGTTTTCATTTTGTCAGAATCCTTAAAAAGAAGAATTTGGGGATGTGAGTAGATTTAAGCTTCAATATTCTAAGGGCATATTTGCGTAGCGCTTCGCGCTTGCCATTGGCATCGCTAATTAATAACTCGGAGATCAACTGCAATGGAAACTCAGCACAACCCGCCAATTGAACATCAAAATGTCCCCGTAAACCACCGTGGACTCCATGATTTTTTGTACGGTTCCGACGACGAACACGCCGCTATTGAGGTGAGTATAACCCCTGAACTGGCAAACAATGGTACTGAAATCATTGACCTGGAAGCTTGGAGTGCGGCTGCTCAGAACGCTAAAATTGCGGGTGTTTACGCAGTATTAGACGCAGAACGCCGCACGCAATACATTGGTTATTCTCGGAATGTGTTGCTTTCCCTAAACGGTCATGTCACCCAAAATGGTGAGCAAAAGTGTGCTTTTGTCCGCGTGCAAGCGTTCAAGTTTCCAAAGCGTCAAGAAATGGAAGATTTGCGAGATGCGTGGATAGCAGAACTTGAAAGTATGCCACCTGGTAATGCAGCTGAAAGCGGAATGTGGTGTAGCACGGTAGGGGAAGCTGCAAAGGTGGTAATGTCACAGGCAGAACGACAAGCCTACGAGGAGAAAAAGCTCAAACTGCGGAAAGCAATGGCTGACACAAACCTTTCTAAAGAGTCAGAAACAATAGATGTAAGCGAAGCCGAACGTCAGCGTCAACTTGAAGCTGCTGTGAAAAACGATGACTGGAGTGTAATTATCGACGCACAGACACAGGAAACCAAGTCTTAGGGTGAGTATTCAATTAGTAGAGGTTTTAGTTATTTCAGTTTTTCAAAACTACATGGAAGGAATTTAAATATCCGGTAATGGTTTTAGCTAATGTCTTCTGCTGTTTTTTTGTTGTTATTGCCATTACTTGATATAATCTTCCTTCCGCAACATACATTCTACTTTTAGTGATTTTACCTCCAGAATTGATGTACTCAATTTCTTTGCCAGGATGATTGTTGGAACTACGAATGTTTCGTTGACTAATTAAATTACTTTTCGTAGTCTTTAAAGCCATATCCCGTGCATTATTAAGTACAGCTTGAGGGTCAGTCATTTGACCATAACTATAAGGAAAATCGTTGTAAACAACTATGTATGCTACTTCCTGTTTTGGTGGTTGAATGGCAAATATTTCTAAGGTAATTTCCCCCATATAAGTTTTTTGGTATTCGGTATTTCTGTTGGGGCTTCCCGGCATCAAAATAGTAAAACGTCCATCTGGTGGGGTAAATAGCTTCCATTGTGGCTGCACGGGCTGAGAAACGGTTGCTTTGACAACAGCCTTTGGGGGTTTGGGTTGCCGCGCTTCCACAAGAACAGAGCCACCACAGATAAAGGTGGCGGCGATTAATGGCAACAGACTTTTAATTGTCATAAATTTTGCCTTTTGAGATGCTGATCTCACTGATGATGTTAGCTGTTATAACCTAGCAGCACATAAAGCAGCACCAATTAGCCCCACTTGGGAGTTGAGAATAATATACACGGGGATCTCTTCGAGGAGAGGGCGCATTCTACCTTTTTGGGTGAAATTTAATAAGAAACCGCTATTTTGGATTAAGGGCAGGATTTTGGGCGCAATTCCACCAGCGATATATAAACCACCGTAAGGTAGGAGTTTCAGGGCGAGATTACCGGCTTCTGCACCATAAGCGTCAATAAATAATTGCAAGGTTTGTTCACAGAGGCGATCGCGTTTTTGTAGTGCAGCCGTACCAATGACAGCACCGGGATCAACGCTTTTCTCTTCTTGTCCCGCTTCTTGTTCCCAAGTTCTGACGACTTGGGCGATATCTGGTGATTCGGTGGCAAATTTGCGATCGCGCAAAAATTGGTAAATTGCCACAATTCCCATTCCAGAAACCACGCGTTCCACAGAAATGCGCTGGATATCATGTTTACCCAGCAGGTATCTCAACAGTTGAAACTCGATCTCGTTACGAGGGGCAAAATCAGCGTGTCCTCCTTCTGAAGGAAAGACTTGATAGTAGTTTCCCTGTTTAATTAAAAATCCTTGTCCTAAACCAGTACCAGCACCAATAATTCCAATGGGGGCTTCGGGTTGAGATTTGCCAACTTGCAACGTATACAAGTCTTGTTTTTGTAAACCTAAAATGCCATAGCCAATGGCGGCGAAGTCGTTAATTAAAGAAATTTGCGGGATACCCAATTCTTGTTGTAGACGTTCGGTATCCAGGAACCAGACTAAATTGGTGAGTTTGGCAGTATTTTTGACAATGGGCCCTGCGATCGCAAAACAAGCCTTTTCTGGTATTGGTGTATTAGCTTTGACCAAAAACTGCTGCACTATGGGTACTAAATCGGGAAAATCAGCACTGTGGTAACTTTCCTGATAAATAGTATGTAAAGCTGGTGAATCTGATGTTTCAACCAATCGCAGAATAGTTTTCGTACCGCCAATGTCTCCTGCTAGTAACAATGTCATAGAACTTATTCGCGAATTAATTACTTTTTTGTAGGATATACCCAACGTAGCAGAAGCCATGCACGCAAATCTCTATCAGAGGCTTAAGCAAATCGAATAACTTCTTCTATGTGGGTTAAATGGGAAGTATCTCCCGTTAGTTCTAATAACCATTCTGGTTCCTCGCGTACCACTTTTACCAAGGAACATAAAGAAGCCTTAACTTCTGTTTTGGCAATATCCCCCACTAGCCCCATTGCTCCCCCCAACACAGATGCGCCATGAGCCACTAGCAGGATATCCTCTGGGAAGAACTCAGTAGCTAAACATCTAGCAGTTTGCCCAGAACGTTCTCGCACTTTTTCGTGAGTTTCAGGATATTTGGCGGCGATGCGCGAAGTATAGCTGGTGTCAATTCTGGGGAATAACTCTGCTAATGCTGAAGTTGAGAGTCTTTCAGGTTCTTCTGTCATCCAAACTGGATTTAGCCATTCACTCAAGCCTGTCTCCAATTTAATCGGCAAGTTGAGCACTTCTGCAACTGCGCTTGCCGTTTGTACGGTTCGCAGGAAAGGAGAAGCGAAAATATGGCTAATATTTTCTCTTTTCAATCGTTTAGCTAACTGCTGTGCCTGCACCATACCATCATCAGATAAAGGTGGATCATAGCGTCGTTCGGCAGTGAGAAACCAATCAGGGTTTACGAAATCGAGGCGGTTAGCGTGTCTTGCTATCCAGACTATTTGACTCATGGGTTTAATCATTCCGGTGAATAGAATTCGCCGCTAAACAAATATAGATATCTGCAAGGAGGGCTGCAAATATTAATATATGACAAAAGTTGTAATAATTTGTAATAATATAATCTATTTGGAAAACTTATCAGTGGCGTCAGTGTAGTTTTATTTATACCAGTTTGCGATCGCAATCAAAAATATCCCCGACTTTTTTGAGGATGCAACTGGCGAATAGTGATGCAAAGGGAACAGAAAAAAGTGTCCCACATTTTTAAACGTTTTAAACAGCAGAAATGGCACAAACCTGTAATCCGACAGGTGTATGAATAATCACTGATTCTACGCCGAAGACTTGGGCGATCGCATTTGGTGTCAGAACTTCTTCAGGTGTACCAACTTCCCAAATACGACCCTGTTTTAATAATGCAATCCGGGAACTATACCGCGCTGCTAAATTCAGTTCGTGTAAAACTGTGACAATAGTTAATTCCTGCTGCTGATTCAGTTCTTTGAGCAGTTCCAAGAGTTGCAATTGATAGTTAATATCTAAAAAAGTTGTCGGTTCATCTAATAGTAAAACTTTTGGTTCTTGTGCCAATGCTAAAGCTAAAAAAGCCCGTTGTCTTTCACCGCCGGAGAGTTGTTCAACTAAGCGATCGCTTAACGTTTCTAATTGTGTCTTTTTAATTGCAGCTTCAACTTTGAGCCAATCTTCAGCATTTAATTCCCATTGCCACCAAGGTTGATGCGGCGTGCGTCCTAAACTTACTAATTGTCGCACTGTTAAACCAACGGGAACCGTTTGTTGCTGTGGTAATAATGCCAGTTTTTGTGCAACTATATTTGGGGGTTGAGAGTGAATTGCTTTACCATCAAGTAGCACTGTTCCCTGTTGTGGCGAGAGAATACGACTCAGCAATTTAAGTAAAGTAGATTTCCCAGAACCATTAGCACCAACTAAACTCAACCATTCTCCTGTTTGCAAGGTGAGGTTAATGTCTTGGACAATTGGCACTAAGGCGTAACCGCCTGTGAGATTTTGTAGTTCGAGTGGCATTTCAAAAATTCAAAAATTAAGAACGAGAAACTTAGACACTATTTATAAAGTAAATCTTAAGTAGGGTGTGTTATGTTATGGCTTTAGCCTAACGCACCGCCACATAATACGGTGCGTTAGGCGCTTAAATTATCCTTTTCGTGACTAATCATATCAAAATTATGCGCCTAAGATAATTGCTGGGCAAAGCTTTCAGTCTTAGTATACATTCTTCCCGTCTTGGCATTGTACTGCCTATTTCATATCACACTATGTTTCGGTTAAATGATAAAGAAAAAAGGGTGAATTCAAATATTCACCCTTTATCTTTTTATTCTTACCTTTTTATCAGACCACAAGGGAGGCAAAGAATACTTATCCAAAGCTTATTAGTGCCCTTCATTTATGTCTGAACAATTACTACTTTAAACGAGGTATATTTGGTGTTACAAAAGTAGTTGAAGAATTAGTAGTTCGGGAATTAGCGGCTGAGGAATTAGTACTTGGGGAACTGAGATTCAAGAAATCGATGAGTTTAAGAGTACGATTACGAATTTTCCAGCGCCCATTTATTTTGACGACTTGATCTTCATAAGTGCCATTAGCGACATCTATGCTAGTTTCAGAACGTTTGTGAGTCGCATGAAGGTAAGAGGTCATCGTTGCTTTATTATTCTCAACTGAAATGTTTATTGTACCCATCAAGTGTTGGGTAGCTTGATATCCATTCCCTTGGAATACTGAATAGACAAAATCTGCCCAAGAATCTGTCCCATAACGTGTTTCACTGGCGCCATCAGGAAAAATAGCAGTGAGAACTGAATCTTGAGTAAAACAATTCCGATAAATATTTTTTCCCTCAAGGAGATTTCCTCTACCAATAGCATCAGTTCCCAGCGCGTAACAGGATGTTAATTGTTGAATTTCTAATTCCGCGTTAGGTTGAGTTGCACTTGCTACTTCAAACCTACCTCCAACAAACAGCACAAGAGTAACTGCAAGGACAACCAAAGTTATCCTATTTAACAAAAACGAGATAGCCTTTGAAACTATTCGCCCATTTTCTTTTCTTTTTTCCACAACAGAGCCACCTTAATTTTTGCAATTTTATCATCTTGTACTTTGCCGTAAACTCAAGTGAAATCTGAGTATTTAGCTTATAAAAATAGTCTAAATACTTCCGTTTTAATAGAGTTTACGTGTGCTATCACCCAGAAAAATTATTTTCTAATAATGATGAAGTTAGTACAACAATTGATGTATATAATCAGTTATAGCAGGTAATTGTTAAGCTTATAAGTGCTAATAGCAACTATATTTATGTTGATTTGATTAAGCAATAAATTTATTGCTTATATAACTTCTTAACCTCTCAATAATCTTTGTTTTATCGATTTATGCAAATCAAATATTATTCTTATCAAAGAATAGATCCAAGTAAGTAAGTATTAATTTTAAAAACTTAAACTTAGGGTGCTTTAACTTACGGCAGAACACTCCCTACTTCTACTTCTACTTCTACTTCAAATTTATATTTATTGATATACATTAAATTTTTCTCGCAGACTTACTTAGCATAAGATATTTTACTTATTGATAAATACTGAAGAGACGCGAAATTGCACTTCGTTTTGCTTTACTAACGCACGTCTAGTATGAGAAACTATTCTCCCAAAATAGGAATAGAAATTATAAATTGTGTTCCTTTTCCTAAAACTGATTCACAAATCAAACTTCCACCATGATTTTCTACTATAATTTGCCGACTAATGGATAATCCTAATCCTGTACCTTTTCCTACGCACTTGGTAGTAAACAAATTCTCAAAAATACAGGCTTTAACTTCATCCGTCATTCCTTTGGCATTATCTTGAATCTTAATTACTACATTTTCATTATCTACTTGTAGATTAGTTTCAATAGTAATAATATTAGGATATATTTCTTGGATTTCTAAAAAATCACGACCAATGTTTGCTTCTTCTAAAGCATCAATTGCATTAGCAATAATATTCATAAACACCTGATTCAATTGTCCTAAGTAGCATTTTACTGATGGAATATATGCATAGTTTTTAATGATTTGAATGGCGGGACGATTATGATCGGCTTTCAGACGATGCTGTAAAATCATTAAAGTACTATCAATCCCTTCGTGGATATTAGCTAAAACTTTAGAGGTAGTATCGGCGCGGGAAAAAGTACGGAGAGATGTACTAATATTACGAATGCGCTGTGTTCCTACTGTCATACTATCAATCATTTTTGGTAAATCTTTTAGTAGAAAATCTATATCTATTTCTTCAGCTTTTTCTTCAATTTCTGCACCAGGATTGGGGAATTTTTCTCGGTATAGTTGCAGATAGTCTATTAAATCTTTAACAATATCTTTTGTTTGAGCGATACTACCTGTAATAAAAGCAATGGGGTTGTTTATTTCGTGTGCTACACCTGCAACTAAATTTCCCAGAGAAGACATTTTTTCACTTTGGATAAGTTGTAGTTGCGCCTCTTGTAAATCTTTTATTGACTGTTCCAATTCCCTAGATTTATCTTTTGCTCTTGTATACAAGCTAGCGTTTTCTATGGCAATAGCCATTTGAGAAACTAAAACTTTTAATACCTCTACTCTTTCTGAAACAAAAGCCCCTGATGATAACTGGTTTTCTAAATAAATAATTCCAGTAAGCTGTGATTGATACATAATGGGCAAACAAAAGATTGATTTTGTTTGAGATTTCTGAATATAGATATCAAAGTTAAAAGGTTCTGTAATTATTGCATCATTTAATACAAGATATTGCTGAGTTCGGAAAACGTAATTAATAACAGAAAGCGGTAAATCGTGATAGTTTTCAACCGGAATAGAGCGTAAAACCGTCACTACATTGTCAGTAGCATTTCCAGAAGCTTCGATATACAGGTGGTTCTCTTTAAGTAGGAGTAGTACTGCTTTTTGGGCAGCAGCATTTTCTAGTAAAATTTTGATCAGCTTGCCTAATAAATTTTCTAAAACAATTTCATTGGTAATCGCTTGTGAAAACTTGATGAATGCATTGAAATCTAGAAAATCACTCAAGCTGCTATTGGTAGTGGTGTTAGTGGTCAGATGAATAGTATCTATTTTTGAAGTATTATTTTCTACAGTAGTAGTTTGTCCTACTAGAAAAGTATATTTTGATTCTAAGTGTTTAACTTTAGCGATCGCACCCCAACGAATATAGGCATAATAGGCTTTAGTTATATACGTTTGATGAATTAGCTCTTTACCTAGAGATTGATAAAATTTTCCAGCTAACTCATAAGCTAAAGCTTCTTCTTGGAGAAAACCGTTTTCTTGAGATTTGGCAATAGAGTATTCATAATAGTCCATTGCCTCAAGCTTTTGACCCAAAACCTGATACCGTTCTGCCTCCACGAGATAAAATCTATGTAAGTGATTCGTGGGAGCATGAGTAGCCCAGAGTTCCATCTTTTGCTGATTAGCTCGGACTTTTTCTAGAATAGCTTGCTTCTCAGACTCTTTAGCAGTATAATATATTGCCAAGTGGGCTAAAGAATCGTAAAAATAAAAGATTGGAACAACAAATAACCCTGTAACACCACCTAAAGATTTTTCTGCGATCGCAGCATTTTCTACAGCTTTAAAATACTCCCCAAATATGTAAGAGAGCATTAGTTTATTAACAAATAAATGGTTAATTGTGTAAAGGTCATTTACTTGTTGATGAATTGGTAGCATCTTTTGCTCGTCGTAAGCTTCTCCAATTAAACAGTCAACATTTTCAAAATTTCCTTTTAAGTTAAAAACTGTTTGCAAATATACTAAATTCCAAGTTAAAGCTACTTGTTGCTTGATTTTTTTCAGCGAATCACAATAAGCTATCAGTTCTTTTTCTAGAACCCAAAGTTCTTTACCCAACCAAAATGAATGATAGGGATAAATATAACCACAATAACCAGCATATTCTAAATCTCCAGTTTCCAGACCACTAGAATATCCTGCCATTGATGATGTTAATGTTTCTCTAACATGCTCTTTCCAATGCATAACATGAGCACTAACAACTGTCAGAATCTTAGCCTTGAGTTCTTCAGCATTAAACTGTGACACCAAACTAGAAGCTAATTTGCCAAATTCATAGCCAGAATTAATTTCTCCTTGAACTCCACAAAGAAGTAATCCATAAAGACTATAACCATAGGCAGATACAGCCGTATTCCCATACATTAAGGACAAATTGACCATTTTACAGACAATAATTGGCATCATTGCAGGAGCAGTTTGAAAAGCCGCCGGCAGAACTCCCATTAAAATTCTCATGGCTGCAATTTTGTTAGGATCAGTCATTAATGGTAAGTTAATTAAATTTGCAATGGCTTTCCCTTTCAAAGAAGCCGCGATTTCATCCATCCCCTGCTGAATATCAGTTGATGTCGGTTCATCTGGAAAACTTATTCCTAACAATTGTAAAATTGATACTGCTATCTGAATGGCTTCGAGTTGCTTGCTTTGAATTATAGAAGCAATAATCTGTACCTCATAGACTTTCACTTTATCTAGAAGTACTTTGGCTTCTTGCTGCACCACCTCAGCCCATTGGTGCATCTGCTCAAAATCACCGCCCAGATAAGCTACCTCTGCGGCTCCTTCATATAAACCTATAGTTAAGTTATACTCAGTTTGCCAAGCATCTATATTTAAAAGTTCTATCCCATTTATGAAATATTTAAGAGCAGCTTCATAAGCTGTAGAAGCTTTAGCTTTTCGTCCTGCAATTAAATTTAATCGTGCCAATTCAGTTTTTTCAGATTGCTCTATCAGGTTAAGAATACCTACATTTAACTGATTGACGATATCAAAAATATTAGCTTCTACTTCCTCCTTAGGTATATTTTGGAGAAGCAATTGCCCAATTTTCAGGTGAGTAGATTTCTTGAGTTCTTCTGGAATTAAGGAATAAGCTGCTTGCTGTACTCTGTCATGCAAAAACTTATACCCCACCCGTGAAGTGTCGAAATTTAAATTAACCGCTTCTTCTTGATTAAAAACTAAAGGAATACGGTAAGCTTCACTTAAAGGTAGAATTAATCCCGCTTGCAATGCCGAGTGTAAATCATTTGCTGTCAAAGAAGGTGATTTTTCATTGACTATCGATAAAACGTCCAGACTAAATCTGTCACCAACACAAGCTGCTAATTTTAAAACATCTTGGGTGAACTTTGGCAGTTTTTCAACTCGGCTGGCAACTAACTCAACTACATTTTTATCAGTAATCCCAATTGCTTGAATATCCTCTATACTCCATTGCCATTTAGCATTAGCAAAATCAAATTTTAATAGGTTGTCTTGATAAAGTGCTTGAATTAGTTGTGTTATAAAAAATGGATTTCCACCAGTTTTGTTACAAATTAACTCAGCTAGTTGAATAATTTGCCTGCTAAATACTCTGGTTTCTTCATCCTGCTTAACCTCTGTTTCTTGAAGAGTTTCGGCAACTAGATTAGTCACATTCTCTAAATTTAAAGGTTGCAATACAAGATTATTAACAACCGTACCACTATTCTTAATTTCTTCTATTCTTTGGATTAAAGGATGTGCCGGACTAACTTCATTATCTCTATATGCTCCGATAAATAGAAAATATTTGCTGTCTGTATCAGTTATGAGCAGTTGAATTAGATTTAATGTAGCTGAATCTGCCCATTGCAAATCATCTAAAAATATGACTAAGGGGTGTTCTTTTTGGGTAAAAACTTGGATAAATTCTTTAAAAACATGATTGAAGCGATTTTGTGACTCTGTTGCCCCAATTTGGGCAACTTCTGGCTGTGTACCAATGATTAATTCTACTTCTGGAATTACATCGGTAATAACTTTTCCATTTGTTCCTAAAGCTGATAATATTTTATGACGCCATGTTTCTATTTTCTCATTATTTTCTGTCAGCAAATACTGCATTAAATAAGCAAAAGCTTGAATTAAAGAAGCATAAGGTATATTTCGTTTTAATTGGTCAAATTTACCAGAAATAAAGTACCCTTGTCTGTGAGTAATCGGTTTATTAACTTCGTTTACTAGAACTGATTTACCGATACCAGAATAACCAGAAACTAGCATCATTTCACTAGTTCCAGATGTAACGCGCTCAAATGCAGCTAACAGTTCATTAACTTGTTCTTCACGACCATATAATTTTTGAGGTATTAATAGCTGGCTTAAGATATCTAAACGACCTGGAACAAAATTAGTAATTATGCCCTTGGTTTCTAACTGTTTGAGACATAATTCTAAATCTGCTAATAATCCTGTGGCACTTTGATATCTGTCTTCCGCATTTTTGGACATCAGCTTCATCACAATTTCAGAGATGGCGGTAGGAATTTGCGGATTTAATGACTGCGGGTTTATTGGTTGAATAGCAATGTGACTATAAACTATTTCTAAAGGATCTTGGCTAAAAAATGGTGTTTGCTCAGTGAGCATTTCATATAAAGTCACACCAAGAGAATAAAAGTCAGTGCGATAATCAAGAATGCGATTCATTCTCCCGGTTTGTTCAGGAGACATATAGGCAAGTGTGCCTTCAACGCAGTTAGGGTTATTAAATTGGGGATTTTCTTTATTTAGGCGGGAGGCTATACCAAAGTCAGTGAGTTTAACAATACCTGTCTGGGAGTTAATGATGATGTTACTGGGTTTTATATCTTTATGAATAATCTGGTTTTTATGTAAATAATCTAAGGCTTTAGTCAGTTGAATAGCAATGTTTAAATGGTTAATTAAGTCAAGTTTCTCTATTTGTAACAGTTGAGTTAAAGACTTCCCACCGAAGTCTTCCAACAAAAGCCCTACACGATTTTCAAATGTTTCTAAACTGAGAGCTTTAACTATATTGGGATGGTCTAAAGTTTCCTGAATTTGATACTCATTTTTAAGGCGAGTAAAGGCTTCGAGAGTAGGATATTCATTTTTAAGAAGCTTGAGGATAACTCGCTGTTGCGTCTTAGGTGTTTGTACTTGATAAATAATTGTTTGGATTCCTTCGTGGAGAGTCGAGTTGATTTGGTATCCAGTACGATTTGGCATTGATTTTCGACTATAAAGTTACAAAACTAGCATCAACCCCGTTTGGGGTTCTAGTTTAATATTCCCAATACGTAGAAAATTATTAACATTGCGCTTCTGTATCCAAGGGTTATAAGTTAAAAAGCGATTATTTCCTTGTCACCCAAACCAGTTGCTACAACCCGACTGTAACTTTTATGCCAACCGCAGATAAGGACACTTTTGCAAAAACCCAGAGGCCTTATTGTGGGCATCTAAGTTATGAGTATGTGTTGGGGTAGGTCGAATAATGCCATCAAATAGGTCATCCAACCCGTAGGGTGTGAAAAATTGCCATTGGCCTTGGGTATCTAGTCGAACTCCCACAGCAGTAGCGGTATGTAGCCAATCTGTGATGCCATCTTCTGTACTAGTGTAGGGTCTGCTACCAAGACGCCAACGAGCAAAACTAGCTTGATTTTTGACATCAAACAGGTCATGAGGAAATTGTTCTGTGAGAGTCGCTTTTGCTGCTAGTTCTTGAGAACGGTTCCCCTCTATATCAAAGAATGCAATATCAAAATCTTTAATCCCTAACCCACAGTCATTGCCAAAAATTGAAGACCAAACGGTGTTTCGGACTGCGCCACCGGCTAACCACCAGTTAGGTAGATTTAGTTGAGCGATCGCAGGTAATACTGTATTAATACGTGTATCAGCTAAAATCATCTGTAGGCGAGTGTTACTATTCATATCAAATTCCTGGGATTGTCAAGTAGAAGGTGAAAATATTATCATTCACATTTCATTAAACTTACGGTGTTAATAGTTCTGCGGTGACACTTGGCGGATCAGTGTTTTTTGGGGTAATTGCTGAAGTAATAGTATAAAAATAACAGGGTTTTACGGAAGGTTAAATTGGGAATTTAGAATTTTTATTTATGGAAGATTTATTTGCGCGACTAGAACGCACACTCAATCCTGAACTGCCTTCCCTAACAGAGTCACAACAAAAACTCCTACAAGAACTCAGTATTGATGAAAATCAACCCGGTACGATTCTGCATGATTTTCAAACCCTGATAGATTTCTTACAACCAAATGGAGTAGAAGTTAGTAGTGTTAATAACCTTCTACCGCTAAAAGTACTATCAGAAGTTAATTCTCGGTTAAGTCACCCAATTGAAACTAAACTCAAACGCCCCGTACAGAAATCATACCCCTACATTAATGGACTATATCTGTTATTACGCAGTTCTGGGATAGCCCAAATTAGATCCCAAGGGAAGAAGCAAGTTTTAGTTTTAGACGCAGCAACTTTGCAATCATGGTCAAGCCTCAATCCAACAGAACGCTATTTCAACTTATTAGAAGCCTGGTTGATTTGGGGAAATAACGAAGTTTTGGGTGAACATCAAGATTCATTAGGGAATTTATTTAGATGTATTCAACTTTGGCCTCGCGTCCCAGAGAAAGGTTTAAAATTTTCTAAATATGAAGATCAAAACAATATTAGTTATTACCCCGGTCTGCATAATGTTGCCCTGTTAGAGTTATTTGGATTTTTATCTATCAAACATGGGAAACCACAAGAAGGCAAGGGATGGCGCATAACTAGTTTACAACGCTTGCCCTTTGGTGATGCTCTGTTACAACTACTCTTTCCACTGGGCATACGAGGAGAACTACAGGATGACGTAAATGTGAATTTTGGAAAATTACAGTCACATTTAAAACCATTTTTTCCAGAATGGGAGCATAATTTACTTGTTCCAAAACAAGGCTTCACCGATGGGATTCATATTTTCAAAGTATCCCTTTTTAAGGCTTGGCGACGCATTGCCATACCAGCAAAAAAACCATTAAGCTGGTTAGCAGAGATAATTCTTGATGCTTTTGACTTTGACTACGATCACCTGTACGAGTTTAGTTATAAAGACCGTTTTGGTCGCATAATAAAAATTGGTCACGCCTATATGGAAACACCCCCATTTGCAGACCAAGTACAGATTGGTGATTTATCTCTCGAAGTGGGTAATAAAATGACCTATCTTTATGATTTTGGTGACAATTGGAAATTTGATGTGCAGTTAGAAGCAATTAATCCACCTGATAACAAAATCAAAAAAGCAAAAATTTTAGAAGTTCACGGAAATGCACCTCAACAGTATTGGAGTGAGGATGATGAATTGGACGAAGATGAAGAATGAGAGGGATTTAATGTGTACATCTTAGTGTCCTCGTGTCTTCTGTTTGTGTTTGCAAAAACCCGCTTTAAGATTGAGATAGTTTTAGTTACAATAAAGCAACACAAATTGTCAGGAGATAAAATCGGTGAGTCTTCCATATAGTGGAGGTTGTCAATGTGGACAGATTCGTTATGAAATTCATGCCCAACCCTTAACCCTTTACCTATGCCACTGCAAGGAGTGTCAGAAACAATCATCTAGTGCCTTCGGAATGTCTCTCACAGTACTGCGAGATGCTGTTGTAATTGTTCAGGGAAAACCGAAAGTTTGGACTCGGAAAAATGATAGTGGACGTGAAGTTAATAACCTGTTTTGTGGCGACTGCGGAACGCGATTGTTCCATGAACGGAGTTACAATCCAAATACTATCAATGTCAAAGCCGGAACCTTAGATGATACAAGTTGGTTACTCCCGGTGGGTAATATTTGGACACGCAGTGCCCAGTCATGGGTGACAATTTCAGACCAATTGCTCAACTATGATGGGCAACCAGAGGATACGCAGCCTTTATGGGAAAAATGGAAACAACAACATCCATAAATGCACAATTATCGATATCAGATATCACACCCATGATACTTAAACTAATGCCATCGCTTGTTAGTTTAACTCATGACTGTACCAAAGAAGATAATAATAATTTTTTTACTGCTAAAGTGATTTGGTGAACATATTAATTTTTTTAAAACAGTAATAGTAAACTAAAATTATAAGTTCAGCTTGTATATCATATATATTTTCATAGTTGTCTGTAAATCATGTTAATAACAATAATCCACTATTAATATTTAATATAAAAACTTACTGGACATTTCCAATCAAGTGATTTAAGTAAAATTGGATAAGTAAGACTATTTTTTTTCATTCTCAACACCTTTAACAGTTATTTCTAGACAAGCTTGATGAAAAACGATACACCACAAGAATTGAACCCAGACCAAGAGATTGGACGCTTGATTGATGAGGTAATGTCTTCATCTCTGACTGATGAACAGTACCGCAAAAAAATGCAGCGACGCAAAGAAGTACAAGACAAGCGAATAGCAGAAGCAGTACCAGAAAAAGGGTTAATTATTGTAAATACTGGTAACGGTAAGGGTAAAACCACTGCGGCTTTAGGGATGGTGTTGCGATCGCTCGGTCACGGGTATAAAGTAGCGATCATCCAATTCATCAAAGGTAGCTGGGAACCTTCTGAAAAAAGGGTTTTCAGCTATTGGGAAGACCAGATAGAATTTCACGCAATGGGCGAAGGCTTTACCTGGGAAACTCAAGACCGCGACCGCGATCTTGACAAAGCTAGCGCCGCCTGGGAAAAATCATTAGAATACATCCGCAACCCAGACTTTCATCTGGTGTTGTTAGACGAAATCAATATTGCCCTTAAAATGGCTTACTTACCAGTAGAAGACGTTTTAGCGGGTTTGGCGCAAAAACCAGCTAATAAACACGTTATTCTCACAGGTAGAGGCGCACCGGCTGCTTTAATTGAACGTGCTGACTTAGTAACCGAAATGACCCTAGTTAAGCACCCTTTCCGCGATCAAGGTGTTAAAGCCCAACCGGGAATTGAGTATTAAATCAGAATTCAGAATTCAGAATTCAAAATTGTTAAAAAACCAGGTTTCCGATCTCTGCTGAGTAGGAAACCTGGTTTTTTAAGAAATGCTATATACGTCTCATTTGTTTACTTCTTATTCCAGAGACTTAAAAACGCTTGAGAGATAGCTGGAGTAATCTGACTTTGTAAGTGACTTAGTGCATCACGATGGTTTGCATTATTGTCATCATAATAAGTAAACAGATTCGTCAGCTTAACAATCTCAGGATTTTGATCGTTTGTTCCCCTCCATTTGTTAGTAACTTTGTGTAAAACGTCCTTGGGGAGATTTTGCTGTAAGTTATTTAGGGCTGCGATATAAGAAGGATTTTGAGGATTCTTTTTGAATTGGAAGCACAAATCTATCAGCCTGATTTGAGCCTGTGGCTGTGGCTTATCTGTGAGAGTAGCTTGCTGTAGAATTTGACGCTGTTCAATAGTGGCAATGCCATTTTCAGGTAAACCCTGAGATTTCTGAAATTTCTTGACTGCTGCATAAGTGGCTGGCCCATAAAAAGGCAAGTCTTTTGGAATTTCGGCATTGGTTGCAAAACCGTGAAACTTCAATCTATTCTGAAGACCTTTGACTGTATCTTCCATTACAGTTCGAGTTTCCGCATCAGCATTACCATTAACCGTAAGTTTTTGTGAATACTGTTTCTGAAACTTTTTAATAGCTTCTTCAGTAGGATCATCTGTCAAGGAGTTGTTATTCCGCTTCCAGGGAGCAAATTTAGTCAGATCCGGCTTAGGATCAATCTCAGGAGCTAAATATCCTAGCCCAATCAATATATGACGGATGACTTCAGGGCTACTAACGGCCATGCTTTTTGGTTCCTTTGCGATTAAACTACCATTTAATGTATCTTGTTTTACAAAAATTAGGTAAGTAGGAATAAATAAATCTAACATTTCTTGTTTGCAAGGCGTTCCAAAAGTTAAGCGATGTGTCACGACAAGCTGCAACTCTTTGAGACGTTTGGTGTAGGTGACTATACACCGGAAATTAAAGAAAGAAAGAGCGATCGCTTATTCTCAACTATTGATGATACTACGCATTAGGGGCGCACAGATGTGCGCCCTGTCAGGCTCTAACCACTAGAAATTTATCAAAATTAATCTGGTAGAGTACTAACTAACTGACTGTCTGGCGTTGACAACATATAAAAACTCATTTTCATTCTTAGGTAAGAAAACGAGTGGTTTTTCCCTCGCTGACTGCTGCAATTTAGGAGGAAGTAAAGTGTAAATGTGTTGGAAATCAACTGTAATCTTCTTAGTAGTGCCGTTAACTAAGAAACAGGATCTAAAGTTTCCTTGACTGGTATATTTATCGTATAGAGTATCAAGTACTTTCTTGCGTAATTCTTCAACAGGAGAAACGTAGATAAAGTAATCTTGGGCATCTAGTTCTTTAGCTCTTTTTGCTGCGTCATCTGAATCTAGAAAGAAATCAATCTGAGTGTCTTGAATTTCTAGAGGACATTGCTGCAAAGGTTTTCCAGATACTACACTATATATTTTCTTTCCCGAAGGAGCATCAACACTAAACAATTGGTTGCCAGTACTTTCAGCTTCTCCAGCTTGGAAGTCGAACCAAGCTTTAGTAACTGAACCATCTCCAAGACCTTTGACTAGTCTTGGTACTACTATTTTATCAAACTCTTCTTTCGTGGCAGGAATCTGAAAACTTGAAGGGAGAGAAAAAGGGGTAGCAATTGCGTATTGGAGTATATCTTTATAGACTGTAACTCCTTGTGTTTGTTGCTCTGGGGTGCTGTAAAGAGTGGTTATACCTAATACTGTTTTTGGAGGAGAATCTGCTAAAGCGGGACTCAGTCCACCTAGCCAGAGAATAAAGGTGAGGAGAACTATAAAAATGCGGCTTAACTTGTTCACTGGATTTTTGAATTGAAAAACCTTTTGTATTTTGCACCTGTAAGCCTGCTCTAACAACCGAAGTTAAGGAACTTAAGAAATAAACTTAATAATTTTTGGTCATCAATCTCCCAAAGCTTTAACCAGCAAGGATTTTATCTACCGAAAACTTAAGCTAAACTCCCGCTTCATCTCTGCAAAAAAGGTATCGGCAGTAAAAATATTCATAATATTTAACAAACCTGATTTCAGGAAAAGCATATCTCATCTTTGTAGCACCCTCTTAAGTTAATTAGATATTTGGCGGCATATTTTAGGCGCTAACTGCTGACTATTACTTTGTGAGTGTATGTAGAAAACTGAGGGGCTAGTAATGAATCCACTACAACGCAGACGCAAACGGGGTGTTATTCTTACACCTCAAGGATTTCAGAAACTTCAAACGGCAAAATGTGAAGCACAAAGTTGGGAAAACTTAGATAAACGTTACACTTTGGAAGATTTAAGCGATCGCACTGGCTTAGATCCAGATACACTGATGAAGGTATTTCATTGCGAAGTCGGAGTTGATAAGCAAACTCTAAGCACCTGTTTTCGGGCTTTTAATTTATTACTTGAGCCAAGTGATTATCAACTACCTCAAACGGATCAAGTAATTAGTAATCACCAATCAATTCAAAATCTAATTGATTGGGGCGAAGCACCCAATGTCTCTGTATTATTGGGGCGCACAGCAGAACTAACAACATTAAAACATTGGATTTTTGAAGAACATTGCCAATTAGTGACTTTGTTCGGTATGGATGGGATGGGTAAAACTAGCTTATCAGTAAAGCTAGCAGAGCAAATTCAAGATAAGTTTGAGTTTGTGATTTGGCGGAGTCTCCGCAATGCTTTACCAGTCAAAGATATCTTAGCCGATCTAATCCAACTTTTATCAAAGGGGCAGAAAACTAATTTATCAAAAACTTTAGACGGCAGAATTTCGCAGTTAATTTATTATTTAAAAAATAATCGTTGTTTATTGATATTAGATGAACTAGAGACAATTTCACAAAATTATTCAGGTAAATATAATATTGGATATTCTCGCCAAGGATATGAGGATTATGGCGAACTTATCAGACGAGTTGCAGAAACATTTCATCAAAGCTGCTTAGTGCTTACAAGTCAGGAAACGCCGAAAGAGATTAGGCGATTGCTCAGAGAAAAATTACCCGTTAGAGCCTTGCAAGTAAAAGGCTTAAGGGTAATAGAAATAGAAGAAATTCTTCAACCCAAAGGTGCTTTTTTTGCTGCCAGTGAGGATTGGCATCAACTTGTTGAGAACTATGCAGGTAATCCGTTGTTATTAAATATGGCTTTTAGCAAAATCGAGAATTTGTTTGATGGAAATATTTCGGAGTTTTTAAACCAAAAAACATTAGTTTTTAGTGAGATTAGCCAGTTTTTAAAAGAATATTTAACCTGTTTATCAAATACAGAAAATAATATTATTGAGTGGTTGGTAAATAGTTCTCAGCCAGCTTCCTTTTCAGAACTGCGATCGCAAATATCACCTGCTATAACACCACAACAATTACTAAATGCTTTGGAATCTTTGCAAGAGCGCTCTTTAGTAAACAAAAATGCTAATCTTTTCTCTGTAGTACCGATGGTGAGAGAATATATAAATCATCAATTAATCCAAAATCAAATTATATCTAATATCAAATATCGTCAGCGTATACCACAAAAATATCGCTCAATTACTACAAAACAAAAAAGCAAACTCCCGTTTAATATTCCAGAGCTTACTCTCATGAAACAGTAGGATTAGTTCTGAATGGCAAACTGTTGGATATTTTCAAGGTACTATAGTTTATCTTGCTAGAGAAATATTTCATATCATGTTCGGATAAATTCAATTGCGAGCGAAGCAATCGCAGAGACATTGTGATTGCTTCGCTTCTCTACGAGACGCTGCGCGAACGTTCGCAATGACGTTTTATAAGCGCTCAACCGAACATGATATCATTCATGACAGTTATTGTATTGCAACAATTTTAAGAGAGCGGGCTTTCTGGGCCACCCCCAACAATCAAAAACCAAATATCTCTTACTTATCAGCTAAATTCCGCAGTAGCCGCCCCAAAAGACCCGATCGCATTTCTGGCAAAGCATCCTTAAAGTTAATTTTCAGCAACTCTTTTTAACTTTTATCCACTGAATAAGAGGATTTTCATGAAATACCAGGATCATCAGCAGTTTTGATTTCTCGTAAGATTCTTTCGACTTGGTTAACTTTTTCACCTCTATTCTGTTCTTTGAAAATATTTAAAGCTTTTTCTAAAGAAGATAGTGCCTCATCTCGTTTATTTGTTTGCCATAATGCCAGTGCAAAATTAGTTAGCGCCTCCCCATACTTAGGATTAATTTCCAGAGCTTTTTTATATTCAGTAATGGCTTCTTCCCAGCGACTTTGGCTAGCATAAACAATACCGATCGCATTGTAAGCTAGAGCATATTTTGATTGCAGACGAATGGCTTCTCGGTAGACGTTAACTGCTTCATCTGGTTTCTTTTGCCGAAAAAGCACGTTTCCCAGTTGAAAGTGTCCGAAGGCGTCTTCTGGGAATTTTTTAATTAATTTGCGTAAATTTTCTTCTGCACCTGTCAAGTCTCCCTGATTAAATAAAGCATTGGCTTGTTGCAGAAGCTGCGATCGCTCTGATGGCCCTGTGTCTGAAAACTGTGCTAGTTTCTGTGGTTGTCTCCGTGTATCCTGTTCTGGCGGATGCAAAGAAACTTTTGCCGGAACCGCTAACACTAATGGTGATATTCCCATTACACTGATAATACTCAGCATCATGCAGCTAAAAGGTTGAACAAATGCTGATTTTGGCTTGATATTCAGCTTCATCGCCCTCAATGCCTCAATAATGTTCTTATCTCCATAATAAAATGTGGGCGCGTTAAAGGGCACACATCTGACTTATGTGTCAACTTAAGTTAAAAGCCAGTCCAGAACGAGTTTTGAGGATTTACGGGCGCTATCAGCGTTGATTTGGGTACATATAATCGTTACGGCACTTTCCGACTGGATATGAACGAGCGATTACAAATTGATCCTGCTTAATTTAGAATTTTTTTCTGAAACTTAATCTGGGTAAGATTTTCAGCCGTTGCGTGGCGGTCAATTATCTCTTCACAACTTTTATATCATGTCCAGTAAATTAGTTGTGAGATGTCATTGCATTCGCCCCTAGCGTACCCAAAGCTACGCAACGAAGTGCAGTGTTCGCTTTAACCAGATATGACATTACCCCTATTTGCAGTATTTTTCTGTAGATTATTTAGCTGCACCCTCACAAGTTCCTCAAATTATTTTCCTATAAGTATAAATAGTAGTTACAGTCAGATAATTGAATCGTAGTTATTTCATTAGCCTGATTTTTTGATTAAATATTTCAAATTTTGTTTCTGTTTCTTTTCACTTTTTTATTTGTAGCGATCGCCTTACTTTGCTCTTGTTAAATTTATTTAGAACAGAGGATTCCAGAACCGAAAGGCTAATTATGATTAAGGCTAGAGGTCATGTCAGTCAAAACTTTAACAATCAACGACAAACTTATTAGCGCTCGTGAGGGAGAAACCATTCTTCAAGCAGCGCAGGATGCAGGGATTCACATTCCGACTTTGTGTCATTTAGAAGGGGTTACAGATGTTGGAGCTTGTCGGCTTTGTTTAGTAGAAATTGCTGGCAGTAATAAACTTCAACCTGCTTGTGTGACAAAAGTTGCTGAGGAAATGCAAGTCCAAACAAACAGCGATCGCTTGCAAAAATATCGTCGCACAATCATAGAAATGCTATTTGCTGAAGGCAATCACATTTGCTCAGTTTGCGTAGCTAATGATAATTGCGAATTGCAAGACTTGGCCATTGAGATGGGTATGGATCATGTGCGATTGGATTACCATTTCCCCGATCGCAAAGTCGATGTTTCTCACGATCGCTTCGGTGTTGACCATAACCGTTGTGTTCTTTGCACTCGTTGCATCCGTGTTTGTGATGAAATTGAAGGAGCGCACACTTGGGATATGGCGGGTAGAGGGACAAATTCTCATGTAATCACTGATTTGAATCAGCCTTGGGGAACTTCAGATACTTGTACTTCCTGCGGTAAATGCATTAATGCTTGCCCTACAGGTGCGCTTTTTGACAAAGGATCAAGCGTCAGTGAAATGAAACACAATCGCGCCAAACTTGATTTCCTCGTCACAGCAAGGGAAAAACAACAATGGAACCTTTAAGTATGTGGATATGGAGAGTTAATTCACCCATTCCCCAATTATGAATTACGAATTATTATGTCTCGTTTAAAATTAGCAACGGTTTGGCTAGGTGGCTGTTCTGGCTGTCACATGTCTTTTCTCGATTTGGATGAATGGCTGATTGATTTAGCAGGAAAGGTAGATTTAGTTTATAGTCCCTTTGCTGATGTTAAAGAATATCCTCAAGGGGTGGATGTGGTGTTAGTTGAAGGTGCAGTAGCCAATGAAGATCACTTGGAAACGATTCGGAAGGTGAGAGAGCGATCGCACATTCTTGTCTCTTTTGGCGATTGTGCTGTCACTGGTAATGTTACAGCTTTACGCAACCCTTTAGGTAGTGCCGAAGCTGTTCTTCAGCGTTGTTACATCGAAGCCGCAGATATTCACGGCACAATTCCTCATGAGCCTGGTATTGTACCAACCCTACTAGATCGGGTGATACCAGTGCATACAGTAGTCCCAGTTGATATTTATTTGCCAGGTTGTCCACCTGATGCAACTCGGATTAAAGCAGTGTTAGAGCCACTTTTAAGGGGAGAAAAACCACAACTAGAAGGGCGTGAATTTATCAAGTTTGGTTAAGGGACTTCCAGATAAAAAAATATCCAATTAACTATTGTAGGGTGGGCGTCTCGCCCGCCCAGTAAATAGGGCGGGCAAGATGCACTGGTGTCAACTTAACGTGAAACCCTTGTCAAAACGGGCTTCCCATGACAATCTGCGTTACCCCACCCTAACCCTCCCCTTGTAAAGGGGAGGGAACTAGATTCTTTTTCCCCCCTTTCTAAGGGGGGATTAAGGGGGGTAAAACGCCTATGGAATAAACGTTTGAGCTTAAGTTGACACCAATGGGCAAGATGCCCACCCTACAAAATTAAATAATTTATTTCTTGGAGTTCCCTAACTTCACAAGTTCTTCAAATTCTTTATCTAAGTTGAAGGTGAGGAAATTACAAAACAATTTTATAAACAATTATGGCAGTTAATTATCGGGAAAGAATTATTGCTCTGTGGACAGTGTTTCTACTAGGAATATTGTTTCATACGCAACTGGGTTTAATGCCACTTTTTCACGGTTTATCTGTTTTTGAATCTCAAAAAGCTACAACTATCAATGATATTTCTGGGATTATGTGGTTGATGTTGGGCTTTTTTGTGCTACCAATGTTGGCAATTATTGCCACTACTTTTACTGATTCAAAGCGTTATCGAATCATTCATTTTGGCCTAACTGTCTTTTACAGCATTATGAACTTACTACACGTGATTTTAGATTTATTTGTCCAGCCAGTTCTTTGGTATCAGATAGCCTTGATGGTCTTGTTATTCTTTGTGGGTTTATTACTAAATATTACTGCTTTTCAATGGATGAGACTGCATAACAGGGCTAATAAATCACAAGGGAAGTTAGAAAGCTCACATTTTTAATTCTTATTAAACCTATATTGCATGAGCTTCATTATAAATTTGGAGAGAATTATGTTGAAAGCATCTGACATTATGACTAAAGATGTTGCTACTATTCATAGTTCTGCAACGGTGGCTGAAGCAGTCAGACTCTTGAGAGTAAGAGATTGGAAAGCGCTAGTTGTAGATCGTCGCCATGAACAGGATGCCTACGGCATGATTACCGAAAAGGATATTGTCTATAAAGTGATTGCTTATGGTAAAGATCCTTGTAGCGTGCGTGTTCATGAAGTGATGACCAAGCCTTGTATCGTCGTCAATCCTGACCTTGGCTTAGAATACGTAGCACGATTATTTGCTGATCATAATTTGCAGAGGGCGCCTGTTATTCAGGGCGAACTACTGGGTATCATTTCCCTCGTTGACATTCTAGCTAATAGTAGCTTTCTTGAGCAACCCCACACTATCCTGCTAGAACAACAACTTCAGGACGAAATTAAAAAAGCTCGTGCCGTTTGCGATCGCCAAGGTATCCATTCAGAAGAGTGTGCTGTTGCTTGGGATGCGATCGAGGAATTACAAGCCGAAATAGCACATCAACGGGCCGAGAAAGTCGTGAAAACAGCCCTTGAAGAATACTGCGATGAATATCCAGAAGCTAAAAAAATCTATGACAATTGGTGTAGTGGTTCCGAATTTTAGATTTTGTGTTCGCGTAGCGTGTCGGAGACAAAAGTTGTGTGCGGAGATTTCCCTCATTAAGCAAACTTTTCAAGACAGATTTTCGATTTTGGATTGAATATTGAAAATCCAAAATTTCAGAATGGTACAAGTTCACGAATGAATTAACGGAGTCAATCTTAAATCTAAAATTCCAACTTGAGATAGTTATGAAAAAAGTAATCATCGACCCCGTTACCCGAATTGAAGGACACGCCAAAATCAGTATTTATCTGGATGATACAGGACAAGTAAGTGATGCTCGTTTTCATGTCACAGAATTTCGTGGTTTTGAAAAGTTCTGTGAAGGTCGTCCCCTGTGGGAAATGCCAGGAATTACGGCGCGTATTTGTGGGATTTGTCCGGTGAGTCATTTGTTAGCATCAGCAAAGGCTGGCGATCGCATTCTTGCGGTTACAATTCCTAAAGCTGCGGAAAAACTGCGCCGTTTGATGAACTTGGGACAAATTATCCAATCCCACGCCCTGAGTTTCTTCCACCTCAGCGCCCCAGATTTATTATTAGGGATGGATAGCGAACCCCAAAAACGCAATATATTTGGCTTAATTGCAGCTGAACCAGAATTAGCGCGTGGCGGAATCCGCTTACGTCAATTTGGACAAGAAATTATTGAACAATTGGGTGGGCGAAAAATACATCCATCATGGGCGGTTCCTGGTGGTGTCCGTGAACCCTTATCCCCAGAAGGATGCATCCATATTCAAAACCGCATCCCGGAAGCACGCACCACAATATTAGATGCACTGGGTAAATTTAAAGGCTTACTCAATGATTATCAAAAAGAAGTGCAAACCTTTGGGAATTTTCCTAGCTTATTTATGGGTTTAGTTACTCCTGATGGTTTGTGGGAGAACTACGACGGACATATTCGTTTTGTAGATAGCGCTGGAAATATTATTGCTGATAAACTCGATCCAACTCATTATCAAGAATTTATCGGTGAAGCAGTTCAACCGGATTCATATTTAAAATCTCCTTATTATCGCCCTTTAGGTTATCCTGACCAGAGCGACCATTGTCGTTTAGATAGTGGTATTTATCGGGTGGGGCCGCTAGCACGTCTGAATATTTGCAGTCATATTGGTACACCTTTAGCTGATGCAGAATTGAGAGAATTTAGAGACAGAGGTAAAGGCACTGTCACCTCATCATTTTTCTATCACTATGCCCGGTTAATTGAAATTCTGGCTTGCATTGAACGCATAGAAATTATAATAGATGACCCAGATTTAATATCTAAGAAATTGCGTGCTGATGCTGGCATTAATCAATTAGAAGGAGTGGGTGTAAGTGAAGCACCACGTGGGACGTTATTTCACCATTATCAAGTTGATGAGAATGGGTTACTTCAAAAAGTAAATTTAGTAATTGCCACAGGTCAGAACAATCTAGCAATGAATCGTACAGTCGCGCAAATTGCCCGACATTTTATTCACGGTTCAGAAATTGCTGAAGGGATGTTAAACCGTGTTGAAGCGGGAATTAGAGCTTTTGACCCTTGTTTGAGTTGTTCAACTCATGCGGCAGGACAAATGCCTCTACATATTCAATTAATTGGGAAAGATGGGAATATTGTAAATGAAGTTTGGCGAGATTAATCTATTCAGAATTCTTGCTTGAAAACAACACAGCCTCAAAAGTTCTCTCGTAACATTCAACATTTCTTCTTCTGTGATTTCCATTCCAAAATGCAAATCTATCGGGCGCGATAATGCCTAATGGTAGGATAACAGAAGCATGAAAGCGTGAATACAAAACTCCTCATTTCTCCTCAAGAACTCACGTCGCTGTCAGCAGAAAAGTCGTCACAGGCTGTCATTATCGATACGCGAAGTCCCGAAGATTATGCTATTTCTCATATTCCTCAATCCCTAAATATTAGAGATTTTTTCACCTATCTTTTAGAGAATTCCTCCCCAGCAGGATTAAAGGAATTACAAGAGTATTTTGCAGAAATTATGAGCAAGCTGGGAATATCGGGTACGGAACGATTAATTGTGTACGAAGATGCCTTAAATAGAGGTTATGGTCAATCTTGCCGAGCAGCTTTCTTACTGAAGTATTTGGGTTGCACTCAGGTCTCTATTTTACACGGAGGATATAGAGCATGGCTGACAGAGGGATTACCTACTAGCGATGAAGTACCATTACGTGAAAGCAGCATATTTAGATTGCATCCCAACGCTGATATGATGGTGACTACCGCAGAGATGTTGGAAGCAATTGACAATCCAGCAATTATTAAATTAGACGTGCGCGATCGCAACGAATGGCTTGGGTTGAGTTCTTCTCCCTACCATCCTGATTTTTGTCCCCGCAAAGGCAGAATCCCTAACGCTGTATGGCTAGAATGGCATCATCTGATGAATTCTGAATCGGAAATCCCCACGTTCCGATCGCCAGATGAAATCCGAGAAATTTGTAACTCAGTAGGTATTACTTCAGAGTCCATTGTGTATATTTACTGCTTTAAGGGTTCAAGGGCTGCTAATACATTAATAGCCCTTGAAGAGGCAGGAATTTCTGCCAGAAATTATTTTGGCTCTTGGAATGAATGGTCGCGCGACTTATCACTACCCATTGATAGTAGAGTCATGTGAGCTTCGGATAGTTAGCCAACCGATTGTAGCTGCATTTTCTCTGCGCGTAGGCGTAGTACGCCGTAGACATCGCGGACTCCGTTTCTTATTATTTCATGCTTTCCATAGGCTTGTAGCATGTAGAATTGGAAGGAAGCGCCCAAGCATGGTTACAGGTATCGTATCGGTCATCGAAAACAGTACCCGGCCCACAGTCAAAGTCGAACTTTGTTAAGTCTCTACCATCACCAAAATCTACACAACGGAAGAATTTGGTGCAGTCGTCTGGATTGGCGAAAAATCCCTCAGCTGTACATACGCCAGCTACTTCAGTGCTGTTGCTATCCGTAGCAGGTGCAGGACTCTTGCTATCAGCAGCGAGTGCAGGGTTTATGGCGACCCACATTGCTAAAATCATTGCACAACAGCACAACAGTATTTTTTTCATGGTTTCTTTTTACTTGTAAATTACAAGTTGGTGTATCAATTTGAATATATTCTCAGCATTAAAGTGAGAATGCAAGAACAGATAAGACAGTTAAAGAAAAACAAGAAACGGGTTATTAAGTTTTAATGCCGTTTCATTCAATTAATCCACAGAGAAGCAAACTGGAAATCTTTGCCACTAAACAAACCGCGATCGCTTAATTTTAAATCGAGAATCACTAGCGATCGCAGATTTATTTAACTGGTTAGAAGCAAATCAACCAGAGTCCGTATTTAACTAACTTTTGTGCCCTATGAATTAGTGACAAACGCTTGATAATCTGAATCTGTTCCTGATGGGGCTAGATTCAAAACTCACCGTGAGGAATTTCTCAATTTGTTATGTTCTTCTTGAGTAACCCGGTATACTTCTTTGTCCATCATGTGGATTTCATACTCTGCTTCTTTTCCAGGGAAAAATAAAAATCCTGGCTGTTCTTCTTCCACTTCTACTATTTCAGAAATTGCATTAGGATTTATCTCAACATGAACGCCTTCTGTAGTTTTCACTTCTACAGGTTCCATGCCACCCTCCTTGCTATTGAAGTAGCTTTATGACTAATATTGGTAGATTAATACTATTACAATTACAACTTACTTGCTCAAACTAGCAAAAATACTTAATGCTTCACCAATAGCAGATGCAGAAATCTTAGCCTGAATGTCATTATCGATACGCGAAGTCAAGAAGATTATGCTATTGGCTCTTGGAATGAATGGTCGCGCAACTTATCACTACCCATTGATAGTAGAGTAATCTGATAAAAAGCCTGCCCATCATATTGACTAATGTCAGAATTACAGGCAGGTTTAAAACCACTATAAAAATGGATGAATGCAATCTTTAACTAACTGGAATGGGTTGACCACTAGACAGAACTAAAGGGAAATTATGGACATTAGGAGCGTGCATTGCATTTATACCCAGATTGGCACGGTTCAGGATATCAGCGTTGGTTCTAATTACTTCACCCCGACTATCTAAGATGGAATGATTAAAGTTCAACCCATTGATATTAAACGCCATCGAACATACACCCATCGCTGCAAACCAAATACCTATCGTTGGAAATGCTGCTAATAACAAATGGAAAGCACGATGATTTTTACTAGCAAAGATAGGAATCAACAACCGTCCCAAAAAGCTAGAGTGTCCTGCTAAGTACTTGTAGGTGACTTTCTGTTGACCCAACTTATATCCGGCATTAATTGATTCATTTTCATCGATCTTATGAATGAGGGTTGAAGTCACCAAAGAACCATGTAAAGAACTAAATAGTGCGCCACTGAATATACCTGCTACACCCAACATGTGAAACGGGTGCATAAGGATATTGTGATCACCTTGGAAAGCCAACATAAAGTGGAAAGTTCCAGTGATTCCCAAAGGTAAACCATCAGAAAAACTACCTTGGCCAATGGGATAAACTAGCAAAACGGAAGTAGCGGCGATGACGGGTGCAGAATAGGCAATTGCTATCCAGGGGCGCATTCCTAAACGATAGCTGAGTTCCCAAAATCGCCCTAGATAGCACCAAATACCAATGATAAAATGCAGCACAATCAATTGATATGGCCCACCATTGTAGAGCCATTCATCCATTGATGCCGCGTCCCAGATCGGATAAAAGTGCAAACCAATGGCAGCAGAAGTCGGTACAACTGCGGCTGTAATTAAGTTATTACCATCCATCAATGAACCCATGATTGGCTCACGTATGCCATCCATATCTACGCTGGGAGCGGCAATAAAAGCCAAAATAAAACAGATGGTGGCAGCCAACAAGGTGGGAATCGTCAATACACCAAACCAGCCGATGTAAATCCGATTTTCTGTACTAGTAATCCAGCGACAAAAACTATCCCAGAAATCAAAAAAATTAAATTCTCTTTGAGGTTGAACAATGGTACTCATGGTGTGTAGCTCCTAAGCAATTCCAAGTTCAAAATTTTCTCACTACTCTCACTACTTTTGGTAGATGCCTATTTATTTTGCTTGACCTATCTTTTTTGGCTCACAAATTTTCAAGCTAATGAATGCAATAGTTGGGCATCTTTATCTTGAAGTTAGAAAAAGAATTTGAGGAACTTGTGAGCATTACTTAAAAGTTTCTCTATCTCCTCACAAGTTCCTCAAGTTTTGTCTCTAATTTCAGAAGAGTGTTGGATAGCTAAAAAGTATGAATTTTAATGCGACGGGCTACGCCTACGCCATTGGTTACGGTAATGAGTTGCGTAGTGACGATGGCATTGGGCAACGAGTAGCTAAGGCGTTGCATCTATCAAATGTGAAATCCCTGGCTGTCCATCAACTCACCCCCGAACTGGCTGAAGCTTTAGCCCATGCTAATTTGGCAATCTTTATCGATGCTTGTTTTACCTCTGAAAGTTCTCAGGTACAGGTACAATTGCTTTCACCTGAATCTTTCAAAATGATTGCTGGACATACAGCTGATCCGCGATCGCTCTTAGCTCTCACTCAAGCCCTTTATAATCGTTGTCCACCAGCTTGGTGGATCAAAGTACCAGGCGTAAACTTTGAATTAGGTTGCTACTTATCACCATTTGCTGAAATTGGAGTAGCGATCGCTTTACAAAAAATTACCCAGATTATAGACGAAAATTTCAGCTTACTTCTTTAAAATATATTTCCACTACAGGTAACAGCAACTCATGCAAAAGCCTATCCAGTCATCTGGCGATCGCGCCTATGATATTTTGCGAACTGAGAAAGCAAATCCCCTTGATGCGATCTTTGCACCAAAAAGTGTGGCTGTAATTGGTGCTAGCGAAAAAGCTGGTAGTGTTGGACGCACTCTACTATGGAACTTGATTAGCAATCCTTTTGGGAGAACTGTTTTTCCTGTCAATCCCAAGCGGCACAGCATATTGGGAATCAAAGCATACCCGACTATCTTTGATGTCCCAGAACTGGTGGATTTAGCAGTTATTGCCACCCCCGCACCAACCGTTCCAGGTATTATTGCTGAGTGTGTGGATGCAGGTGTCAAAGGTGCAATTATTCTTAGTGCTGGTTTTAAAGAAGCTGGCGCTGAGGGTGTAGCCTTAGAACAGCAAATACTTCAGCAAGCACATCGTGGCAAAATGCGGATTATTGGCCCTAATTGCTTGGGTGTGATGAGTCCGCGCACAGGTTTAAATGCAACTTTTGCCAGTGCAATGGCGCGTCCTGGGAATGTGGGCTTTATTAGTCAAAGTGGAGCGCTTTGTACGGCTATCCTGGATTGGAGTTTTCGGGAAAACGTTGGTTTTAGCGCCTTTATTTCTCTTGGCTCAATGCTGGATGTGGGTTGGGGAGATTTGATTTACTATTTGAGTGATGACCCGCATACCAAAAGTATTGTCATTTACATGGAATCAATTGGGAATGCGCGATCGTTTTTGTCAGCAGCGCGGGAAGTTGCTTTAACTAAACCGATTATTGTCATAAAAGCAGGTCGGACTGAAGCCGCAGCCAAAGCAGCAGCTTCCCATACTGGCGCACTGACAGGAAGTGATGAAGTTCTGGATGCAGCTTTCCGGCGTTGTGGGGTGTTGCGCGTCAACAGCATCTCTGACTTGTTCGATATGGCAGAGGTGCTGGCAAAACAACCCCGTCCCCAAGGGCCACGGCTGACAATTTTAACTAATGCAGGTGGGCCTGGGGTACTTGCTACTGATGCTTTGATTGCAGCAGGTGGAGAAGTTGCACCAATTTCTGAGGAAACTAGCGCATCCCTGAATCAACTATTACCAGCACATTGGAGTCACGGCAACCCGATTGATATTCTAGGAGACGCTGACCCACAGCGATATACCAAAGCGTTGGAAATTGCTGTGAAAGATCCCAATAGTGATGGTTTATTGGTGATTCTCACGCCTCAAGCTATGACAGACCCCACCCAAACAGCCGAGCAATTGAAACCTTATGCACATATAGCTGGTAAACCTATCCTTGCTAGTTGGATGGGAGGAGCAGATATTGCAGCAGGTGAGATGATTCTCAATCGTAACCATATCCCCACATATCCTTACCCTGATACTGCTGCTCGGATATTTAGTTATATGTGGCAGTCTAGTTATAATCTGCGCGGTATCTACGAAACTCCTGTAATGCCTGTATTCGATTCCGCTTCAGGGATACCAGACCGTAATTGTGTGGAAAAAATTATCCAAATAGCCCGTCAGGCTGGGCGAACTATTCTTACAGAGTTTGAATCGAAGCAGATTTTAGCTGCTTATGGTATTCCGGTGGTTGCAACTTGCGTTTCTAAAAGCGAGGATGAAGCAGTTCAATGTGCTGAAACAATTGGCTATCCAGTTGTTTTAAAGCTCTTTTCCGAGATAATCACTCATAAAACTGATGTTGGCGGTGTGCAGTTAAATCTAAGAGATGCTGAAGCTGTACGACAAGCTTACCGCAACATTAAATCCTCTTTACAGGATAAATTGCAACACGACCCTGATTATTTAGACGCGATGAATTGCGTCTCTACAAGAGATGGGATTCATCGCGTTTCTACAGAATTATTTTTGGGTGTAACTGTGCAGCCGATGGTGAAAATGGCTGGTTATGAACTGATTATTGGCAGTAGTCTGGATGCACAGTTTGGCCCGGTGTTGCTGTTTGGTACAGGGGGACAACTAGTTGAAGTTTTTCACGATCGCGCGATCGCACTTCCACCCCTGAATACAACTTTAGCGCGGCGGATGATGGAGCAAACGCAGATTTACAAAGCGCTTCAAGGAGTCCGGGGACGCAAAAGTGTTGATATGGATGCCCTAGAACAATTAATGGTGGTATTTAGTCAATTAGTTGTCGAACAGCGTTGGATTAAGGAAATCGATATTAACCCATTGTTGGCTTCATCTGAACAATTAATTGCCCTCGATGCTCGAATTATCCTGCACGAACCGAATGTTAAAGAAAGCGAACTACCAAAGTTAGCGATTCGACCATATCCTACAAAATATGTCAGCAAATGGACGATGAGAGATAACACTCCTGTTACCATTCGTCCCATCCGTCCAGAAGATGAGCCGTTGATGGTGCAATTTCACAAGACACTCTCAGAGCAAAGTGTTTATTTTCGTTATTTTCACTTAATTAAGCTCCAGTCAAGAGTAGCCCATGAACGGCTAACACGTATATGCTTTATTGATTACGATCGCGAAATAGCCCTAGTTGTAGAATATCAAAACCCCGAAACTCAGACACGGGAAATCTTGGCAGTCGGTCGGTTAAGTAAAATACATGGTACGAATGAAGCAGAATTTGCTATTGTGGTTTGCGATCGCTCTCAATGCCAGGGTATAGGAACCGAGTTACTACAAAGGTTACTGCAAGTTAGTCGAGATGAGCAACTAAATAAAATTACTGCTGATATCTTGGTTGATAATTATGGTATGCAAAAAGTTTGTGAGAAACTGGGTTTTGATATCGAACGGACAGATGATCCTACTGTAGTCAAAGCCGAAATTGAAGTCAAAAAATCCTTCTCAACTGCTGACTCTTCCAGCTACTAAGTCTTGGGCATAGTTGATGAAGAGGCGATATCTGGGATGGGCTACACCTACGCACTCATTGTGATTGAGAATTATCGCCCCCTACGCTTTACCAAAACAAGTCCATTGGTTCAGAAAACAAGTCCGTTGGTTCAGAAAACAAGTCCGTTGGTTCAGAAAACAAGTCCGTTGGTTCAGAAAACAAGTCTGTTGGTTCAGAAAACAAGTCCGTTGGTTCAGAAGACAAGTCTGTTGGTTCAGAAGACAAGTCTGTTGGTTCAGAAGACAAGTCTGTTGGTTCAGAAGACAAGTCTGTTGGTTCAGAAGACAAGTCTGTTGGTTCAGAAGACAAGTCTGTTGGTTCAGAAGACAAGTCTGTTGGTTCAGAAGACAAGTCCGTAGCGATCGCCTGACTTGAGATGAATATAGCGATCGCTGATTTCTCCAATACCACGTAGGCGTAGCTCGTCGTAGACATCGCTCAGACTAAATGATTCGAGATGCGATCGCCCTTTTCATTTTCGCCGATCACTCCTTATAATTGACCAAAATAATGGGTGATCACACTTTAAGAGCAATACAGTTCAGTTAGCGCCAAAACCTTAAACTGCGTAGGTTGGGTTGAGGAACGAAACCCAACAAACTCCCGGAAATGTTGGGTTTCATTCCTCAACCAAACTTACAATTATCCTTAACCCAAGCGTATTGACTTTAAGAGAGACAATCAATAAACAGAAGAAATGCCATCGCTCAGACTAAATGATTCCAGATGCGATCACACTTTTGCTGTTTTGGGATATTAGCAAATGTTCGCAACTTTAACAAAGAAAGGCTCAAAGAAATGAAAGCCCAAGTGAGTTAGAAATCAACATCCAAAAACTTGCGGATAATGATCTGAAGCACCAACCAGATTTGTTTGGTTTATGTAAACAAAAGGAGGAGCCATATTAGTCATTGCGTAATCCAAAATACCTCCGCCTTGTTGAGTAGCCCGAAGACCATGCACAACACGGTAAAAAGGCGCAGGTGCGATATAGCCAGGGGCTGTAGGATCAGCATTGAAATCACCTACACAAGCCCATGATCCACCCACAACTAAAGCTGCAATCTGTGCAATTTGTAGATTATTCCAGTTACACACATTCGCTATAGTTGTTCCATCATAAACAGGTGGTGCGTGTATTGAGAAAATAGTGATATCAACACCTAAGGTAGAGTTAAATACTCTCATCCAAGGTAAATTTCTTACATTATTAGGTACAAAACCTGGCATAGCCCCTGCCGCAAGAATCCCGCAACCGCCGTAACCGATGTTACTAAGAATGGCAAGGCCGCCTTGTATCCAATCATTATTTTCCCAATAGACACATTCCATGAACCCATGACCAAGTACTAGGTTTCCTGTATATCCGATAATTGCACCGCTAGCCGGGTCTATTAGCGGTACTCTTCCTTGTAAAAGAGTTGCCAGATTGCCGCATTCCTGTAAGCAAAGTACATTGGACTGAGTAGCGTTCACCACTTGAAGGATATAAGGGGTGTTAGTACCACCTTGCATATTCCATGTTGCTATCCTCATTAATACAGTTTCCTTTCAAACTTCAAATTTTATTCATCAATTATTTTTCTTCATTACTCCAAATTCTTCATTACTCCAAATATGTAAGATAGCCTTACAAGAAACTTTTTATATTTCAACCTATCTGGGTTTAGTTTCTGTCTGAAACGCAATTTTATCAACCGAAATTGCCGAATTTAAGAACTTAGCTTGTGCAGACATCACCCAAAAAGTCATGGATGAATTTGCTGCGATGACTGGGCGACAATACCAACTATTTGAATACCACGGCGACCCAGCAGTATAACGAGTCATAATACTGATATTGAATACTAAGTATTCCTTCTAATCTGTCTGAGCGATTGTAAGAGACTCCATGATGCTGTGCTCACAAGGAACAATGAAAATTTCTTTTCCCTATTCCCTACTCCCTATTTTCAAGTCAGGTCTAATCAATTCCAAATACTCATCGCGGAAATAACGCAAGGTACTAAATACTGGATTAGGTGCAGACTGACCAAGACCGCACAAGCTAGTATGCTTCACCATGTCACATAGTTCTTCCAGTAATTCCAAGTCAGCAAGAGATGCCTTACCTTCACTAATCTTTGTCAGCAATTTATACAACTGCACTGTCCCTACCCGACAGGGAATGCATTTACCACACGATTCATCCATGCAAAATTCCATAAAGAATCGGGCGACATCTACCATGTTGGTACTCTCATCCATGACAATCATGCCACCAGAACCCATCATCGAACCAAGTTGAGTGAGTGATTCATAATCCACCGGACTATCAAAAGCTGATGCTGGAATACATCCACCGGAAGGGCCACCAGTTTGCACTGCTTTTACCACACCTCCATCTGGTACGCCACCGCCCATTGCTTCCACAATTTGCCGCAGTGAAGTTCCCATCGGAACTTCTATCAAACCTGTGTTACAGATTTTGCCAGCCAAGGCGAAAACCTTTGTACCTTTGCTTTTTTGAGTGCCAATACTAGCAAACCACTCAGCACCTTTGCGAATAATCGGTGCAATATTGGCGTAGGTTTCAACGTTATTAATTAATGTCGGATAGCCCCATAAGCCAGACTCAGCAGGATATGGCGGACGGGGATGAGGAGTACCGCGTTTACCTTCAATAGAAGCCATTAAAGCGGTTTCTTCACCGCAAACATAAGCCCCAGCACCGATACGAATATCAATTTTGAAATCAAAACGAGAATCGAAAATTTGACTGCCTAAGATACCAAGGCGTTGGGCTTGACGAATGGCAGTTTGCAGACGATTGATGGCGATGGGATATTCTGCCCGAATGTAGATGTAACCTTGATTTGCGCCTACAGAGTAGGCTGCGATCGCCATTCCTTCCAAAACGCGATGGGGATCGCTTTCTAGAACACTGCGATCCATAAACGCCCCCGGATCGCCTTCATCGGCGTTGCAGATTACAAATTTGCGTTCTCCTTTTACTTTCGCAACTGTTGCCCATTTCAAACCTGTAGGATAACCAGCACCACCACGTCCTCGTAAACCACTGTGGGTAATAGTATCTACTACTTCGCTAGGAGTCATTTCCCGCAAGACATGGTGAAGTGCTTGATAACCTTTGGTAGCAATATAAGATTGAATGCGTTCTGGATCGATTTTGCCACTGTTTTCTAGAACAATCGGCATTTGGGAGGTAAAAAATGGATGAGTTAAATCCCCCTGTTGGACTGTTGTTTCTCTTCCGTTGAGAGCAGCGATAATTAAAGGTGCATCATCAGGTGTGACTTTTTCATACAATTTGCTATGTGGATATTGCTTATACTCCTCTCCACTCCCCACTTGTACTAATGGCCCTTGACAGCACAAACGCATACAGCCAACGCCATGAACTTCTACTGTTTCAGCCAAATTCTCTGCTGTTACAGCCTCTTTCAAACGCTGTTTGACGGCTTGTGAATTTGCAGACAGACAACCAGCTGCAACACAACAGCGAATTTGCACAGGTTTCTCTGAAGCGCGTTCTTTTTGGGCAATTTCAATTAACTCAGGTAGATCCATCTTGCAACCATCCTTTGATGCGATCGCCAACTGATTCAGAGGTTTGATTGCCTAAAACAGTGCCATCAAATACTACAGCAGGCGCAATTCCACAAGCACCCAGACACCTTGCTGTTAAAAGTGAAATTTGACCATCGGCTGTGGTTTCACCAGCGTGGATGTGGGCAGATTTTTCTACATTTGCCAGAATAGCTTGAGCGCCTTTAACGTAACAAGCCGTGCCCGTACACACCACACAGGTATGCACGCCACTAGGTGCAAGTGAAAATAAATGGTAGAACGTGGCAACACCATAAACTCGACTAGGTGGCAGTTTTAGACTATGAGCAACGTAAATTAATACATCGTTTTCTAAATAACCAAAAAGTTCCTGCGCTTTATGCAATATTTCAATGAGTGCATCCTGTTGATACTGATAGCGTTTTATAGTTGCTTCCAGCTTTTTAAAGCGCTGATCACCGCGAGTTACGGAGGGTATTTTTGTCGTGTTGTTACTCTTAACAGCAGATGCTGAATTCATCGTTTGAGCCTCTCGTCTCTTCAGGATGTTACGAGTCTCACAATTATGATAATAGGAGAACAATTTGAGAAACTTGTGAGGACAGTTAAGTGAACTTTCGGCGTTGCGGGATGAGGGTAATACCTTAACTTAGATCCTCACAACTTCCTCAGATTTTTGATTTAAGCTCAATATATAGCCAAAACAGGGTTCAACAGTGAGGCAGAAGACAGTATTTCTTCTACCTCTTACCTCTTTTCTAAGTCACAGATTATCGATGAAGTTCAAAAAGTAAAACTACCATCCCACAGTGGTTTCATATCAAGTTCGGTTAAACACTTATAACATCTGTAGGTTGGGTTGAGGAACGAAACCCAACGCTTGATCCTTGCTCATGTTGGGTTTCACTACCGTACCCCTACGGGGATCTTGCTACAACCCAACCTACATTGATAGATTTTATTACAAGTAATTACCCGAACTTGATATCAGCGATCGCGATGCGTTGCAAAAAAAATGGAGAAAGTCGAACTGAGAGGTTGTTTGAAAAGTCTAATTGATTATTTACCGGGCGACTGGAAGTCGCGGCTACACAAACAAAACCCACCAAGCTGGGTTAAAAAACCTTAATTTTCTCTTAATCCCTGTTGCCTTTCTCGGTTTTTTTCATAGATATTGTTTCATATCTATTGGTTGTTGTGATATCGGTCTGTTAGTATTTGTTCTAAGAATAAATCTCGGTTTTCAAGCCAGGTTATACCTGGCTTATCTAAATCTTTTTAGGGGTATGCTTACGCAAGCAAATATACTAAGCCTGTAATGCCTTAAACCACTTATTCAAAACTGTACTGATGGTTTTCTTAATCTGATGATTACGGCTCCACTTCTGGAATGCAATTTCATACTCTTCATCTTTGATTTGAAAGGTATTCCAGACATCTAGCCCTATAGGTAATCCGCAGAATAGTAAAATGTACAGCGACCAAGAAATTCCGCCACCAGCAATTAAATCAACCAGTATAAAAAAACCATTGAAAATTGCATAATTGCCTACACGCTTCTGAAATCTTCTGAGGCGGTAGGCATCAAAAGCTTTTCGCTGTTGGACTTGGCCTTGTTGTACTACCCAATCGCGTTCTGCTAATTTTAAAGATTCAGGTGAAATTTCTAACTCAGCAGCAATTTCTAATATCTGTTCATAAGAAAATTCTGTGTCTTTATCATCAGCTTGACGAGCGATCGCTAAGTGCAGAATTTGTTGGACATCTTCTTGGCTATAAGAGCGGAGGCTCTTGGGTTCAAAGGCCGTCATAATTCTTTCTCTTATATTACTTTTAGTAGAAATTTGCTGCCCAATAGATTTTAAGCAGCTGCGCCGATACTATCTCCATTATTTCTACATTAGCAAATCTAGATGCTGTCCTGCATCGAATGTATTGGTTTTTTAACTTTGAGGAAAAAGCCTCTATCCCTCGTCTACTTTTGCTTGTCGATAGGCATAAATATCTTGAATAACTTGCACCCAACCGTTAGCGACAGATTCGAGGATGCGATCGCCTTTTTCTTTAGTTGCGGTTGTGGCGTTGCCAATCACTCCACTTTTACTGATATCTCGCGTCACCCAAGCTACAGGTAACTTCCCCTCCCAACTCAGTAAACTACTTTCTGACTGTTCTGGTGGATACTCTGCAACAGCTTTTTCTAGCTTCACTTGTTCTGGCAAAATCGATAACATAATACTAGTTTCAGCATCTCCGGCATGCATTCCTAGCGCTGCTTCTTTCGGAGTCAATAAATCTTTAGTAATATTAGGCACGCGCCAAGTAAACAATGGGAATACCAAAAAGTCATTATATTTAACGTGCAAATCCCGCGCCGCCATTTGCATAACTTGGGGTTGTCCACCGTGGGAGTTCATTAACACTAGTTTTCTAAACCCAGCCCGGTAAATACTTTCTCCCACTTCCATAATGATTGCCGTCAGAGTTGCCGTGCTTAAGGTAATGGTGCCGGGAAAATGCCAGTGCTCGTTAGATTTGCCATAATAAAGGTTTGGTAAAGCATAAGCGGGAATGCTGGCATCCAACTTTTCCATTGCTTTTCCCAGCACCCCCACACCGATCGCAGCATCTACAATTAATGGCAGATGAGGGCCATGTTGTTCAATTGCCCCCACTGGCTGGATGATTACCACATTTTCCTTATCTGCCATCGCCTGAATATCAGTCCAAGTGAGGTAGGGAAAAAAGCGTTCTGGTGGAATAAAGTTGTGCATATTAGCTAAATTTATATTTTAGGGCAGGGGCGTCGGCAGAAGGGAGAAGGCAGAAGTTTTTTAATTTTTAATTTTTAATTTTTAATTGATTTCTCCCCACCAATATAAAGACTCTCCAAACATCCAGATATTATCAGAAGCAGCAGAGCATAATTAACGAGATACCAAGCATTAACAAGGATGTAACTCAATGGTTGAAGACAATGGATCGATTCGTACCTTATCGATTGATATTGGCGGTAGTGGCGTTAAGGCTATGGTTTTGGATATTACGGGGCATCCTGTAACGGAAAGGGTACGTTTAGATACACCCCAACCAGCTACACCAGAAGTTGTAATTAATGCAATTGGTGTGTTAGCTGCTGCTCAAGGTGAATTTCATCGCGTTTCGGTCGGTTTTCCCGGTGTGGTGCGTTGTGGAGTCACGGAAACAGCCGTAAACTTACATCCAGATTGGATCGGATTTGATTTGGAAACAACATTATTAAAACACTTAAACAAGCCTGTACGGGTAATTAATGATGCAGATATGCAGGGGTTTGGTGCGATCGCAGGTAAAGGTCTAGAAATGGTGATTACCCTGGGTACGGGGTTTGGTTCGGCTTTATTTATAGATGGTAAACTGGTGCCGAATATGGAAATGGGGCATCATCCATTTCGCAAAGGAGAGACTTTCGAGCAGCAGTTAGGGCGTGCAGAGTTAGAAAAAATTGGTGATAAAAGATGGAATAAGCGTTTAGAAAAAGCGATCGCATCCTTGCAACATCTATTCAATTATGATTACCTTTACATTGGCGGTGGTGAAGCTGTGAGAGTGAATTTGCAGCTACCGTTAAATGTCAAACTCATCCCCAATATCACTGGTTTATTGGGCGGTATTGCTTTATGGCGAGATGAGAAAAGGTAAAAATTTTTTCAGCATTCACAGATGGGCGTATTAAGCGATATCTTAGAGCGGGCTACGCCTACGCACATTTTATTAAGGTGCATCCTTGCTCAAAATTTCAAAATGATATAAAAATTAACACAGTTTAGGTAAAAGAATTAGACAGATATTCTTTTCAGTGACCCTGTGTAATTTTGTCATGCAGTAATCTCAACTCTAGTGAAAATTTAAGACCATGCAATAAGGTTGTGCGGTTTCATTGTCTTGAAGTCGAAGTATGAGCTTTCCGATAAAAATTCTATAAAAAAGAAGATATTTAGAAATTATGGCTGAATACTTCCAGCCTTTCTGGATGCTAGCTTCTTTTTCAAAACAATCTTTGAGGTAGGACAAATTATTTGTAATTAAGAGTTGATCTTTGTTGTCAAATGTTGCATTTATAAATGCTAAAAAAATTGACTCAGTGAATACATCAGTATTTTTTATAGCAGTATAAATATGACAAAAATAGCATCAGCATACCAAGCACGGGTCAAAGATAACTAGGCAAATTTGTTTCATAATATTCCCAGATGATCATATAGTATGTTATTGTCTAAACCGTTGATTTAAATACAATATCTGACATCTTGATGGCTTGATTAAAGATAAAAAAAGCACAAAGCTAATGATATTAGTCTGATTAAACAGAATAGGAGGTGAGAAAATATGAGCCTGACAATATTAGCTGAAAAAATTAGTACATGACTTTTTTATTTGGTCAGTATGCACTATCCCGGACAACAGCAATGTTGTTGGTTAAAAGAAATATTGGTTAAAGTAAAATGAACTACAATGAGTGAAATTGGCCTGATGATGACGGGCGTGTTAACAATAAGACAAGCATCTGGGCCCAATTTGCCACAGCAGCAATTATTTCAGATGGAAAATGACGTAAACCAGTCAAACCAGAGCCAGTTAGAGATAACTGCTCAAGTCACACCACCTGAATTCATGCACACAGATGGGGTTTCCCAAGCTTCTTCCTCAACACTCACCCTAGACAAAGAACAACAAATACTTAAGAAAATCGGCAAAAAGAATCAGTTAATAGCTTCTTCTAACTTAGGTCAGCCTAAGAAGTATTCTCAATCTGAAGGAAAAATCCGTTCAAAGGCTACAGGAAGGTTCCAGAAGTTTAGTAGCCAACCTATGCCGACTCTTTATTTCGGTAGCTCTGGTGTTGCTGTTAGAGTCTTACAACGGCTATTAGTGGCTAACGGTTACGCCGTTAGAGTGGATGGGATTTTTGGCGCACTGACAGAGACTGCTGTCAAAGCCTTTCAAAATCAGCGGAATTTAGGTGTGGATGGAATAGTTGGTCAACGAACCTGGCGGACGTTGACAATTTAGTTAGGAATTAGGAGTTAGGAGTTATGAAACTTCGTATTATTCATAATTCCTGATTCATTTGTGAAAATCTAAGCCATTGATGCTCCCTGGAGGAGTCGAATATTGAGCAGAGAATGGTAGAAATTAAAGCAAATATCAACCGAATTGCAATTACAACTTCAAGAAAAAATAATCTAGTTAAAATTGCTATTAATGATAATGCTAAGGAATGAGTAAATCAGTTAAACAAAAAATATTTGACCACTTATTTACGACGAAAGCTGTTGGTAAAGGCACAGGGTTAGGGTTGGCGTAGACGCATTAGCGAAGCGGTAGCGACGTTCGCGCAGCGTCTCGCAGAGAAGGAGCGTCAGCAGCTTGTCATCAGACATCGCTCGTCAAATTGTCGAATCAACCCACGGCGGAAAATTGAGTTTTAACTCTGTTATGGGTCTAAGTACTGAATTTATCATTGAAATCCCAGTATAAGTTTTGTATTTAATGTTAAACACGCTTCAGATATCTGGGAATACTAAACCTGGAAATCTAAGGATTTAGCAGTATATATGGTTAGCACTCTTGTCAGCATTCCCGGATATCGCATCAGCGAAGAACTCTACAATGGTTCGAGAACCGTAGTTTATCGAGGGTATCGGGAGGCTCACTCATTACCTGTAGCCATTAAATTGCTGAAAAATCCTTATCCAGATTTTAACGAACTCTTGTCGTTTCGGAATCAGTACACCATTGCAAAAAATCTCAACTCTCCCCTGATTGTTCAAACCTACAGCCTCCAAGCCTATCAAAATGGCTATGCGCTGGTGATGGAAGACTTTGGGGGGATTTCTCTCAAGGATTGGGAAGTTAAGGGAAGGGAGCAATCTCTACAGGAGTTTTTAGAAATTGCGATCGCACTCTGCAATACCTTAGATATACTCTACCGAGAGCGGATTATTCATAAAGATATCAAACCCGCCAATATTTTAATTAATCCCGAAACCAAACAAATTAAATTAATCGACTTTAGTATCGCATCCTTACTCCCACGAGAAACACAAACTTTAATAAATCCCAATGGATTAGAAGGGACACTCGCTTATATTTCCCCGGAACAAACTGGTCGAATGAATCGGGGGATTGACTATCGAAGTGACTTTTATTCTTTGGGAGTAACTTTATACGAATTACTGGCAGGAAAGTTACCTTTTGAATCCAAAGATCCGATGGAGTTAGTTCATTGTCATATTGCCAAAAATCCACCTAATTTAAGTGAAATAAAGGGGAGAAAAATTCCGCAAGTTTTGTGCGATATCGTGATGAAACTGATGGCGAAAAATGCCGAATCCAGATATCAAAGTACATTAGGACTGAAGTTTGATTTAGAAAAATGTTTATATCAGCTACAAGTTTCTGGTGAAATTCAAAATTTTGATATTGGACAACGGGATGTGTGCGATCGCTTCATCATTCCCGACAAACTCTACGGACGAGAAACCGAAGCAGAAACTTTACTGCAAGCATTTGAGCGAGTCAGTCTTGGTGCAACAGAAATGATGCTGGTAGCAGGTTTTTCGGGTATTGGGAAAACCGCCGTTGTCAACGAAGTTCATAAACCAATTGTTCGGCAACGCGGTTATTTTATCAAAGGAAAATATGATCAATTTCAACGCAATATTCCCTTCTCTGCTTTTGTACAAGCATTTCGGGATTTAATGGGGCAATTGTTAACCGAAAGTGATGTCCAACTAGAGCAATGGAAAAATCAAATATTAGAAACTGTTGGAGAAAACGGTCAGGTAATTATTGAAGTCATTCCCGAATTAGAAAAAATCATTGGCGAACAACCACCAGCAGTAGAATTATCAGGAACGGCAGCCCAAAATCGCTTTAATTTATTGTTTCAAAAATTCACCCAAGTCTTTACTAGCGCCGAACATCCATTAGTGATGTTTTTAGATGATTTACAATGGGCTGATTCAGCATCATTAAAGTTGATGCAGCTATTAATGGCTGATACAGGTCATCTTTTCATCATTGGTGCTTATCGTGATAACGAAGTCAATCCAGCCCATCCATTAATGCTGACTTTGAGCGAAATTCAAAAAAACCAAGCAGTCATTAATACTATTACTTTAACACCCCTGAGTCAATCCCAAATCAATCAATTAGTCGCTGATACCCTAAAAAGTACAGAAAATTTGGCATTACCCCTTTCACAATTAGTCTATCAAAAAACTAAAGGCAACCCATTTTTTGCCACCCAATTTCTCAAAGCCCTACACGAAGAAAATCTCATTCAATTTAACTTTGAGTTAGGCTGTTGGCAATGCGATCTATCCAAAATTAATCAACAAGCCTTGACCGATGATGTTGTAGAATTTATGGCGTTGCAGTTAGAGAAGTTACCCTTAGCAACCCAGAATATTCTGAAGTTAGCCGCTTGTATTGGCAATCAGTTCGATCTAACAACATTAGCAATTGTTTCAGAACACTCAGAAGTAGAAACCGCAGCCAATTTATGGAAAGCATTGCAAGAAGGTTTGATTTTACCGATTGGTGATGTTTATAAATTTTATCAACAAGAGTCATTAGTAGATAGTCAAAAACAAATGACTAATGACAATGGACAAATGACAGTTTCTTATAAATTTTTGCACGATCGCGTTCAACAAGCAGCCTATTCCCTAATTCCCGATGACCAAAAACAAACGACTCATTACCAAATCGGACAACTGCTTCTACAACAGATTTCTGCACAAGCTAGAGTTGACCGGATTTTTGAAATCGTTAATCAATTAAATCACGGAACTGTTTTAATTACCCAACTAACTCAACGAGAAGAATTAGCTGGACTCAATTTAATTGCCTGTCGCAAAGCTAAAACTTCAACCGCCTATCAAGCAGCGCGTGAATATGCGACAGTGGGATTGTCTTTGTTGGCAGAAAATACTTGGCAGCAGCAGTATGAAATGACCCTCGCCTTATATGAATTAGCGGCGGAAGTAGCAATGCTAAATGGTAACTTTGAGGTGATGGAACAGTTCATTGATATTGTTATTCAAAAGGCACGCTCCTTACCTGAAAAAGTCAATGTTTACTGTATTAGAATTCAATCTCATATTTCTCAAAGTAACCTGACATCAGCGATCGCGATCGCCCAATCAGTCTTACAACAGCTTGGTATAACCTTTCCTGAAACACCCACACCATCAGATATTCAACAAGAAATCCAAGAGATCGAGGAACTGATTGGAGATAGGCAAATTGCCGATTTGGTTAACTTGCCTGAAATGCGAGATGCCAAAAAACTCGCTATTCTTAAAATGGTCAATATCATCAGCCCACCAGCTTACCTCACTGGCTCTGCGCTGTACCCATTGCTGAATACTTTGTCCGTTAAACTCTCAATTCAGTACGGTAACACATCAACTTCTGCTGTCGCCTATGCGAACTATGCCAATATTCTCTGCAATTTCTTCCAAGTCGTGGATACAGGATCGCAGTTTGCTTCCCTGGCACTCCAGATTATTTCAAAACTCGATGCCAAAGCAAGTAAAACAGATGTTTTGATGATGTTGGGGTTATTTGTTGTACACCGCAAATCTCACATTAAAGAAACACTACCTCTCTTGCAAGAAGGTTACACCACTGCCATAGAATTTGGGAACTTGGTACTTGCTGGGTACAATGGCCACAGTTTTTGTCTCAATTCTTTTTGGAGCAGTCAACCCCTCGCTACCTTAGAGCAGGATATTTGCGCCTACTGCCATAGTTTGATGCAATTAAATCAATTGACAACCGCAAATTATAGCCGGATTTATTGGCAACCTGTTTTAAATCTGCTAGGTCTTGCAGAACATACCACTTTTTTGTCTGGAAAAGCCTTTGAAGAAACAGAATTTCTCCAGCAGCTACAGTCTGCCAAAGATGGATATGGATTGTATGTTTTCCATTTATATAAACTGATGCTTTGTTTCTTGTTTGGAGAAATTGAGCCAGCGAAAAATCATGCTATTGAAGTCAGGCGCTATTTTATGGCTGGTGCGGGATTAGTCACCGAACCAGTATTTTATCTTTATGATTCTCTGCTAACTCTGGCACAATTAAATCCACAGTTAGATGAAACATCAGAAGCATTGCAGGGTGTCATAGAAAATCAAACCAAGTTACAGCAATGGGCGGATCATGCACCCATGAATTATCAACATAAGGTTGATTTGGTAGCGGCAGAAAAATGTCGAGTGTTAGGACAAAAAGCCGAAGCAATTGAGTTTTACGACAAGGCGATAACTCTAGCCAAAGCCAACGAATATACCCAAGAAGAAGCACTTGCTAACGAACTGGCAGCAAAATTCTACCTAGATTGGGGCAGACAGCGCATTGCTGGGGACTACATGATTGCAGCCTACTATGCATACTCTCGTTGGGGTGCAAAAGCCAAAGTAGCCGACTTAGAAAAACGCTATCCGCAACTACTTACACCTATATTAGAGCAAACCCGTTCTCCTCTCTCCACTCACGAAACTCTGTTCACATTGGGTAGTGTCACCTCCACCAGTTCGGCCATATCCAGTAATAATGTTTCTCTGGCTTTAGATTTAGCGACTATTCTCAAAGCTTCTCATGCTATTTCCGGTGAAATCGAACTGGAAAATCTACTTTCATCGTTGCTGACCATCGTCATCGAAAATGCGGGGGCTGATAAATGCGTGTTCATGCTCATGCGAGACTCGCGCCTGTTAATCAAAGGGTCAATTACCACAGGTTCAAAGCCAGTTGTCTTGCAGCGTATTCCCATTGAAGATAGCCAGGACATTCCCCACAGACTGATTTACAAAGTCTTGCATGACAAGCAAACTGCTGTGCTGGTGAATGCAAGTGCCGATCGCACCTTAGCCAATGACCCCTATATCATCCGTCAGCAGCCCAAAAGTATCTTGTGTAGCCCGATTTTGCATCAAGGTAAGTTGATAGGCATTTTATATCTAGAAAATAATTTAGCGACGGGGGCGTTCACCAGCGATCGCGTCGAACTTCTCAACTTACTCTGCGCTCAAGCCGCGATTTCTTTGGAAAATGCGCGACTGTATGAGCGATCGCTAGAATATTCCCAACAGTTAGAACAGGCATTACAAAACTTGCAGCAAACCCAGTTAAAAATGATCCAAAGTGAAAAGATGTCTGCGTTAGGCAACTTAGTTGCTGGCGTCGCTCACGAAATGAATAATCCTTTGGGTTTTATTGCTGCCAGTCTCAAACAAGTTAAACCCACTTTTACCGATATTGTTGAACATCTCGGATTATATCAAGAAACTTTACCCAACAAAACTGAGGAAATTATTGACCACGCCGAAGAAATCGACTTGGATTATACCTTAGAAGATTTGCCCAAGATGATTGATTCCATGTCTATGGCGTGCGACAGACTCAAAAATATCAGCACTAGTTTACGTACTTTCTCTCGTGCTGACCAAGATTACAAAGTGCCTTTCAATATCCACCAAGGCATTGATAGCACAATTTTAATTTTGAAACATCGTCTAAAGGCGAATGAACAACGTCCCGCTATTGAAATTGTGACAAACTACGGGAGTTTACCTCATGTAGAATGCTTCCCCGGTCAATTAAATCAGGTATTTATGAATCTTCTTGCGAATGCCATTGATGCATTAGATGAATCTAATCAGGGACGCAGTTTTGAAGAAATTAGAGTCAACCCTAACTGCATTAAAATTACAACATCAGTCGAAAATTATCTAGTTAAAATTGCCATTATTGATAATGGTAAGGGGATGAGTGAAGAAGTTAAATCAAAAATGTTTGACCATTTATTTACTACAAAAGCTGTCGGTAAAGGAACAGGGTTAGGATTAGCGATCGCTCGTCAAATTGTTGAATCAACTCACGGCGGAAAATTGAGTTTTAACTCTGTTTTGGGTGAAGGAACCGAATTTATCATTGAAATTCCGGGATAATTTTTAGTGATTTTTGGTAAACAACTTCAGATATCTGGGAATACTAAATCTGGAAATCTTCAAAATTTAGCAGCATGGTCAGCAATCGTGTTAGTATTCCCGGATATCGCATCAGTGAAGAACTATACAATGGTTCGAGAACCGTAGTTTATCGAGGGTATCGAGAGACTGACTCATTACCAGTAGTGATTAAACTGCTGAAAAATCCTTATCCCAGCTTCTCTGAACTCTTGTCGTTTCGCAATCAGTACACCATTACCAAAAATCTTAACTCACCGCTAATCGTCCAAACCTACAGCCTGGAAGCGTACCAAAATGGCTATGCGCTGGTGATGGAAGACTTTGGCGGGATTTCTCTCAAAGATTATTTCACCTCACCAGAGAGGCAATATATCGCGTCTAGTGAAGAGTTTTTACGAATTGCGATCGCACTATGCAATATCTTAGATATACTCTACCGCGAGCGAATTATTCATAAAGATATTAAACCCGCCAATATACTAATTAACCCAGAAACTAAACAAGTTAAATTAATTGACTTTAGTATTGCATCCTTACTCCCACGGGAAACGCAGACATTAATCAATCCGAATGTATTAGAAGGGACACTCGCTTATATTTCCCCAGAACAGACAGGAAGAATGAATCGGGGGATTGACTACCGTACTGATTTTTATTCTCTAGGTGTCACTTTCTACGAATTACTTACAGTCAAGTTACCTTTTGCGTCAAACGATCCGATGGAGTTGGTGCATTGTCATATTGCTAAAATGCCTATGGAATTAAGGAACAGGGAAGAGATTCCGCAAGTACTCTGTGATATTGTCATGAAATTGATGGCGAAGAATGCTGAAGATAGATATCAGAGTGCATTGGGATTGAAGTTTGATTTGGAAAAATGTTTACATCAGCTACAAGTTGATGGTAAGATAGGCTCTTTTGAAATTGCACAGAGTGATGTGTGCGATCGCTTCATCATCCCTGATAAACTCTATGGACGAGAAACCGAGGTATCAACTCTACTAGAAGCCTTTGAAAGAGTCAGCCTTGGTGCAACAGAAATGATGTTGGTAGCTGGGTTTTCGGGAATTGGGAAAACTGCGGTTGTCAACGAAGTTCATAAACCGATTGTGCGCCAACGGGGTTATTTTATCAAAGGGAAATATGACCAGTTTCAACGAAATATTCCCTTCAGTGCCTTTGTGCAAGCATTCCGAGATTTAATTGGACAATTATTAACTGAAAGTGATATCCAAATCCAGCAATGGAGAAACCAAATATTAGAGGCAGTTGGAGAAAATGGACAAGTAATTATTGAAGTTATCCCCGAATTATCAAGAATTATTGGCGAACAACCAGCCGCCATAGAATTATCAGGAATGGCGGCAGAAAATAGATTTAATTTATTGTTTCAAAAATTTATCCAAGTTTTTACCAGTGCTGAACATCCCTTAGTGATGTTTTTAGATGATTTGCAATGGGCAGATTCAGCATCGCTGAAGTTAATGCAGCTATTGATGGCTGATACAAAGCATGTGCTGTTAATTGGTGCGTACCGTGATAACGAAGTCAACCCAGCACATCCATTGATGTTGACTTTGAGTGAGATTCAAAAAAATCAAGCAACGATTAATACGATTACTTTAGCACCACTGAATCAAGTCATAGTAAATGAATTAGTTGCCGATACACTTAAATGTACAGAAAGTTTGGCATCGCCTCTTTCTCAATTAGTCTCTCAAAAAACTCAAGGTAATCCGTTTTTTGCAACCCAGTTTCTCAAAGCATTGCATCAAGATAGGCTAATTGAATTTACCCCTCCAATCCCCCCTTACCAGGCAGGGGGGTGGCAATGTGACATCGTACAAGTAAATCAGCAAGCGGTTACAGATGATGTTGTGGCTTTTATGAGTTTTCAATTGCGAAAACTACCAGAATCAACTCAACAGATATTACAGTTAGCAGCTTGTATTGGCAACTCTTTTGATTTAGAAACTTTGGCAATTGCTTCTGAACAATCCCCAATCGAAACGGCTTCAGATTTGTGGAAAGCGTTGCAAGAAGGGTTGATTTTACCGATTAGTGATGTTTATAAGTTTTATCAAAATTCGTCATTAGTCATTAGTCATTGGTCATTAGAAAATAACAAACAAATGACAAATGACATAGGACAAAGGACAGCTTCATATAGATTCTTACATGACCGAGTACAGCAAGCTGCCTATTCCCTGATTCCCGATGAGCAAAAACAAGCAACTCACCTCAAAATTGGAAAATTACTACTGCACAGTTCCTCGGAAGTAGAACTGGAAGAAAAACTGTTTGATATTGCCCTACATTTAAACCAAGGAATTGAGCTGATCGCTCAACCACAAGAACGGGAAGCCTTAGCCCAGCTTAACTTCAAAGCTGGAGTGAAGGCGAGAAATTCTACAGCTTATACTGCGGCAAGAGTTTATTTGCAAACAGGGATTGAAATACTGACAGCCAACTGCTGGCAAGATCAATATGAATTGACTCTGAATCTCCATGTTGCTGCTACCGAAGCTGCTTATTTGAATGCTGATTTTGATGCTATGGAAAAAATAGCAGCACTGGTGTTACAAAAAGCTGAGACGATTTTAGACAAAATCAAAATTTACCAAATTCAAATCGTCGCCCAGACAGCCCAGGGCAAGATATTAGAAGCCATTGCAGTCGGAAGAGATGCACTCTTGCAATTGGCGGTTGAACTCCCCACTGCACCTGACGAAGCCAAAATTGCTCAAGCCCTACAAACCGTAGCTAGTCTTCAAGGTGACAGAGGGGTTGAGGAATTAGTCGATCTACCTGTAATGAGCGATTGCCAAACTCAGGCAGCTATGCAACTCTTAGGATTATTATTTTCACCGATTCTACAGGCAATGCCCGGATTAATGCCCATACTGAGCGCAACGATGGTGAGTTTATCAATCCAGTTTGGGAATGCACCAGGATCGACGGTGGGGTATGCGATTCACAGTATGGTGTTATGTGCTTTTTTGGGAGAAGTGAAAACAGGCTATAGCTTTGGGCGATTGGCAATCAACTTGCTAGATCAATTTAATGTCGGGGAATTCAAGTGTAAAGTTCTAGTTCTGTTTGCGGCTTGGGTTCAACATCATCAGGAATCTCTCAGGGCAACGATGCTGACGATGAAAGATGGCTATGCAACTGGTATGGAAACTGGTGATTTTCTCAACGCTGGCTATAATTCCCTGAATTGCCTAATTACCAAATTTTTTGCTGGGGTAGAACTGGACATTTGGGAACCCGAAATAGCAACTTACAGGGCTGTCTTAGTGCAGGTAAAACAACATTCTGCCCAGATTTATTTGGATATGATGCAGCAGACTGTGCAGAACTTGAGGGAAGCCCGTATTCTGTCGGATTGCTTAATTGGCACTGCCTACGATGAAACGACGATGCTGACTAAGCACCATCAGGATAAGGATCTTAGTGCGATCGCTCTTGCTTACACTTACAAACTGATGCTGGCATACTTTTTTGGTAATTACACGACTGCCCTAGAACATAGCGCCCAAGCGAAACAGTATTTAATGGCACTATCAGGGATGATTTTAATTCCCATTTTTCATTTCTATACAGCCCTGACGTATTTGGCACTTTTCCCCACGCAGCCAGAGCAGGAGCAAGGCGAATTTTTGTCTTTGGCCCAAACCCATCAAACCACTTTGCAACAGTGGGCGCAGAATGCTCCGATGAATCATCTGCATAAATGGTATTTAGTTGAGGCAGAAAAACATCGGGTTTTAGGCAATAAAGCCGAAGCAATTGAACATTACGATCGCGCCATCATTGGAGCCAAAGAAAATGATTATATTCAGGAAGAAGCGCTGGCTAATGAACTAGCCGCAAAATTTTACCTCGACTGGGATAAACAGGAGATTGCCCAGTCATACATGACGAAGGCTTACTATGGCTATGCTCGTTGGGGTGCAAAAGCCAAAGTCGCTGACTTGGAAAGTCGCTATCCCCAACTCTTGGCTCCTATTCTCCAAAAAACTCGCACGGCTCTCTCGGTTAACGAAACCGTCTTCGCATTAGGAACAGTCACCTCCACTAGTTCTTCTAGTTCTTCCTCCAGCGTCTCCGATTCTCTCGATTTAGCTGCTATTCTCAAGGCTTCCCAAAGTATCTCAGGTGAAATCGAACTAGAAAAACTGCTCTCATCGTTGCTTGCGATCGTCATCGAAAATGCGGGGGCTGATAAATGCCTGCTAATTCTCTTGCGAGACGAACGCCTGCTGATCGAAGGGTCAATTATTGAGGGTTCCGAGCCGGTAGTGTTGCAGCGCCTTCTGGTTGAGGAGAGTCAAGATATTCCCCTAAAGCTGATTTACAAAGTGAAGAACAACAGACAGACTGCTGTGCTACTGGATGCGACGGCCGATCCGACTTTAGCCAATGACCCGTATATCATTCGTCAGCAGCCTCATAGTATCTTGTGTAGCCCGATTTTACATCAAGGGAAGTTGCGGGGCATTTTATATCTAGAAAATAATTTAGCAACGGGGGCGTTCACTAGCGATCGCGTCGAACTCCTGAATTTACTTTGCACTCAAGCCGCAATTTCTTTGGAAAATGCCCAACTCTATGAGCGATCGCTAGAATATGCCCAACAGCTAGAAGCAGCTTTACAAGAACTCCAGGGCGCTCAATTACAAATCGTGCAAAGTGAAAAGATGTCTGCATTGGGTAACTTAGTCGCCGGGGTGGCCCACGAAATGAATAATCCCCTCGGTTTCATTGCTGCTAGTCTCAAACAGGCTAAACCTACCATCGCTGATATTGTTGAACATCTCGGACTATATCAAGAAACTTTACCCAATAAAACTGAGGAAATTATTGACCACGCCGAAGAAATTGACTTAGATTATAGTTTATCAGACTTGCCCAAGATGATTGATTCTATGTCTATGGCGTGCGATCGCCTGAAAAACATCAGCACCAGTTTACGTACTTTTTCTCGTGCAGACCAAGATTACAAAGTGCCTTTCAATATCCACCAAGGCATTGATAGCACCATTCTTATTCTCAAACATCGTCTGAAAGCTAACGAACAACGCCCCGCAATTGAAGTTATCACCAACTACGGTAATTTACCTCAATTAGAATGTTTCCCTGGTCAATTAAATCAGGTATTTATGAACTTGCTTGCAAATGCTATTGATGCCTTGGATGAATGTAATCATGGACGTAGTTTTGAAGAAATTAAAGCCAATCATAACTTCATTACAATTACAAGCTGGGTTGAAAATAATCTAGTTAAAATTGCCATTGCTGATAATGGTAAAGGGATGAATGAACAAGTAAAATCAAAAATGTTTGACCATTTATTTACGACGAAAGCTGTTGGTAAAGGTACGGGGTTAGGATTAGCGATCGCTCGTCAAATCGTCGAATCAACTCACGGCGGAAAATTGAGTTTTAACTCGGTTCTGGGTGAGGGTACAGAATTTATCATTGAAATCCCGGTATGATTTTTGGCAACTTTGATTTGCTCTCCACCAAAGGCTTTAGATCCCCGACTTCGTGAAGTCGGGGATCTTTTTTGGGAATACTAAATCTGGAAGTTTCACAGATTTAGCAACATGGTGAGCATCTTTATCAATATTCCCGGATATCGCATTAATGAAGAACTCTACAATGGTTCTAGAACGCTGGTTTATCGAGGATATCGAGAGACGGACTCAATACCAGTAGTAATTAAACTGCTAAAAAATCCTTATCCCAGTTTCAGCGAACTAGTGCAGTTTCGTAATCAGTACACCATTGCCAAAAATCTTAACTCACCTCTAATTATCCAAACCTATAGCCTGGAACCCTACCAAAAGGGCTATGCGTTGGTGATGGAAGACTTTGGGGGGATTTCTCTCAAGGATTGGGGAGTGAGGGGAAGGCTAGAATCTTTGATGGAGTTTTTGCAGATAGCGATCGCACTGTGCAATACCTTAGATATACTTTACCGCGATCGCATTATTCATAAAGATATCAAACCCGCCAATATCCTGATTAATCCAAAAACCAAACAAGTTAAATTAATTGATTTTAGTATTGCATCCCTACTACCACGGGAAACTCAAACTCTGATGAATTCCAATGTGTTGGAAGGAACACTTAGTTATATTTCTCCAGAACAAACAGGAAGAATGAATCGGGGGATTGATTATCGGACTGATTTATATTCGTTAGGTGTAACTTTTTACGAATTACTCACTGGAGAATTACCGTTTAAATCAAACGATCCAATGGAGTTGGTACATTGTCATTTAGCAAAACTTCCACCTCTTTTAGGGGACAGGGAAAAGATTCCCAAAGTTCTCTGTGATATCGTGATGAAATTGATGGCAAAAAATGCTGAAGACCGCTATCAGAGTGCATTAGGACTAAAATTTGATTTAGAAAATTGTTTATCTCAACTCCAAGAAACTGGTGAAATTAAGCGTTTCCCAATTGCTCAACAAGATGTGTGCGATCGCTTTATTATTCCCGATAAACTTTATGGAAGAGAAACCGAAGCATCAACCCTACTCCAAGCATTTGAAAGAGTTAGTCTTGGTGCAACAGAAATGATGCTGGTAGCTGGTTTTTCGGGGATTGGTAAAACCGTTGTAGTTAACGAAGTCCATAAACCAATTGTCAAACAACGTGGTTATTTTATCAAAGGAAAATATGACCAATTTCAACGAAATATTCCCTTTTCGGCATTTGTCCAAGCCTTCCAAGATTTAATCGGGCAATTATTAACAGAAAGCGATGCTCAAATCCAGCAATTTAAAACCAAGATTTTAGCGGCTGTAGGTGATAACGGACAAGTAATTATTGAAGTCATCCCCGAATTAGAAAGAATTATTGGCAAACAACCACCAGCGCCAGAATTATCAGGAACTGCGGCGCAGAATAGATTTAATTTATTATTCCAGAAATTTACCCAAGTCTTTACCAGTGACGCACATCCATTAGTAATATTTTTAGATGATTTACAATGGGCTGATTCGGCATCACTGATGTTAATGCAGTTATTAATGGCTGATACCAAGCATCTTTTCTTAATTGGTGCTTATCGTGATAACGAAGTCAACCCAGCACATCCATTAATGTTGACTTTGAATGATATCCAAAAAACAGCAGCCACAATTAATACGATTACTTTAACACCTCTTAGTCAAGGGCAAGTGAATCAATTAGTTGCTGATACACTTAAATGTACAGAAGATTTGGCATTACCTCTTTCTCTATTAGTATCTCAGAAAACTCAAGGTAATCCATTTTTCGCTATCCAGTTTCTCAAAGTATTACATCAAGATGGCTTAATCGAATTTAACTTTGAGTCAGGGTTTTGGCAATGTGACATTACTCAAATAAATCAGCAAGCGGTTACAGATGATGTTGTTAAGTTCATGGTGTTTCAGTTAAAAAGATTGCATCAATCAACTCAAAATGTGTTGCAGTTAGCAGCTTGCATTGGCAATCAATTTGATTTAACAACTTTGGCAATTGTTTCGGAATCATCAGAAATTGAAACGGCTGCTAGTTTGTGGAAAGCCTTACAAGAAGGGTTGATTTTAGCAATTAGTGATGTTTATAAATTTTATCAAGATTCATCATTAATTGATAGTCATTTATTATTAGAAAATAGCGAACCAAGGACAGTTTCTTATAGATTTTTACATGACAGAGTGCAACAAGCTGCTTATTCTCTAATTCCTGATAACCAAAAACAAGCAACTCATCTCAAAATTGGCCAATTACTTCTAGAAAATTCCTCTCAAATAGAACAAGAGGAAAAACTGTTTGATATTGTTGGGCATTTGAATTTAGGACAAGAGTTAATGACCCAATCAAACGAGCGAGAAGCCTTGGCTCAACTTAACTTGGTAGCAGGGGGTAAAGCCAAAAGTTCTACCGCTTATGCTGCGGCAAGAGTCTATTTACAGACTGGGATTGAGCTACTCACAGTCAACTGCTGGCAAGATCAATATAAATTGACCCTGAGTCTCTACGTTGCCGCCACCGAAGCCGCCTACTTGAATGCTGACTTTGATGGTATGGAACAGATGGCAGTACAGGTGTTGCAATCAGCCCAGACGATTTTAGACAAAGTTAAAATTTACGAAATTCAAATTGCTGCCCAGACAGCCCAGAGCAAAATATTAGAAGCGATCGCAGTGGGAAGAGATGCACTCTTTCAATTGGGGGTTGAACTTCCCACTGCACCTGACGAAGCCAAAATTGGTAAAGCGCTACAAACCGTAGCCCGTCTTCAAGGCGACAGAGGGATTGAGGAATTAGTCGATCTACCTGTAATGACCGCTCGCCACACTCAGGCAGCTATGCAACTGTTAGGAATATTATTCTCACCGATTCTACAGGCAATGCCCGGATTACTGCCCATACTGAGCGCAACGATGGTGAGTTTATCAATCCAGTTTGGGAATGCACCAGGATCAACGGTGGGGTATGCGATTCACAGTATGGTGTTGTGTGCCTTTTTGGGAGAAGTGAAATCCGGGTATAGCTTTGGGCGATTAGCAATGAACTTGCTTGACAGATTTAATGTCAAGGAATTCAAGTCTAAAGTTCTACTTCTGTTTGCGGCTTGGGTTCAACATCATCAGGAACCTCTCAGGGCAACGATGCTGACGATGAAAGATGGCTATGCAACTGGTATAGAAACTGGTGATTTTCTCAACGCTGGCTATAACTCCCTCAATTACTTCATTGCCCAACTTTTTGGTGGGGTAGAACTGGACGTTTGGGAACCCGAAATAGCAGGTTACAGGGCTGTCTTAGTGCAGGTAAAACAATATTCTGCCCAGACTTATTTGGATATGATGCAGCAGACTGTGCAGAACTTGAGGGAAGCCCGTATTCTGTCGGATTGCTTAATTGGCAATGCCTACGATGAAACGGTGATGATTCCTAAGCACCATCAAGACAAGGATCTCACAGCGATCGCTATTGCTTATACTTACAAACTGATGCTTGCCTACTTTTTTGGTAACTACACGGCTGCCCTAGACTATAACGCCCAAGCCAAACAGTATTTGATGGCGGTATCAGGGATGATTTTTATTCCCATTTTTCATTTCTATACAGCCCTGACATATTTGGCACTCTTACCCACACAGCCAGAGTCGGAGCAAGCCGAATTTCTCGCCTTGGTGGAAATCCATCAAACCACTTTGCACCAATGGGCGCAAAATGCTCCCATGAATCATCTGCATAAATGGCATTTAGTTGAAGCTGAAAAACAACGAGTGTTGGGCAATAAAGCAGAAGCACTTGAACATTACGATCGCGCCATCTCCCTCGCCAAAGAAAACGAATACGTTCACGAAGAAGCACTTAGCAATGAACTAGCAACCAAATTCTACCTTGATTGGGGTAAAGAAAAAGTTGCCCAAGCATATATGCACCAAGCATACTACTGCTACGCTCGTTGGGGCGCAAAAGCCAAAATAGAAAACCTAGAAAAACGCTATCCCCAACTACTCCAATCCATTCTGCGACACCAACGAATCAACCTCAACCCCTTAGAAACTGTTAACTTTCGTGGAACTTCCTCATCTACTCGCACTTCTAGTACTGACAGCAGCAGTATTTCCGATACACTAGATTTTACCTCTGTCCTCAAAGCCGCTCAAGCTATTTCCAGTTCTCTGGAATTAGATCAACTCATTACCAGCCTCACCCACATTATCCTCGAAAACTCCGGCGCGAAAAAAGTTGCACTCATTCTTCCCCAAAATGATACTTGGCAAGTTAGGGCAATTACCTCGATCAATCATCAAGAAATACAAACCATTCTTGAATCACAATCACTAGATACTTGTCAAGATATTCCTGTAAATATTATCAATTATGTCAAAAATACCAAGCAAACAGTCGTTATAGACAATTGCAAAACAGATATGATTGGGTTAATTGGGGAATATATGCACCGAATGCAACCCCAGAGTGTATTATGTACTCCGATTATTAATCAAGGGTGTTTGGTAGGGATTCTTTACTTAGAAAATCAACTGACTCAAGGGGTATTTACTAGCGATCGCCTTTCTATTGTAAATTTCCTCTGCACTCAAGCCGCAATTTCTTTGGAAAATGCCCAATTATATAATCATGTCCACGAGCGAGAAAAGTTTCTCAGTAGTATTTACGAAGGTGTTGGCTGTCTGATCTTTGTAATTGATGTTCGGGATAATGGTAAGTTTGAGTACACAGGATGGAGTAAATCGTGCGAACTTGCAGTTGGTATACCTGCTTCCCAAGTGCTAGGTAAAACTTCCCAAGACTTACATGGTGATGAAGCTGCCGTAGTATATCAAAATCATTTGCGTTGTTTCCAAACCGGAATACCTATCACCTATGAAGAATGTCTAACATTTAATGACCAGAAAACTTGGTGGTTAAGCACACTCAGTCCATTAAAAGATCAGACGGGCAAAGTTTATCGCATAGTTGGGACAACTATTAATATTAGCGATCGCAAACAAGCTGAGTCAGTGATCACAGAAAAATCTCAAGCACTCGGAACAGCCTTAGAAGATTTACAACAAGCCCAACTACAAATTGTTCAGAGTGAGAAAATGTCAGCGCTGGGTAATTTGGTTGCTGGGGTAGCTCATGAAATGAATAATCCTTTGGGCTTTATTTCTGCAAGTCTCAAACAAGCTAAACCCACTATTGCTGATGTTGTTAAACACTTGAAACTTTATCAAAAAAGTTTACCTAATGCGGGTGATGAAATTCTTGATCATGCTGAGGAAATCGACTTAGATTATACCTTAGAAGATTTACCCAAAGCAATTGATGCAATGGTGATGGCGTGCGATCGCCTGAAAAACATCAGCACTAGTTTAAGAACCTTCTCCCGTGCAGATAAAGATTACAAAGTGCCATTTAACATCCACGAAGGTATTGACAGTACAATTTTAATTCTCAAACATCGCCTTAAAGCTAACGAACAACGCCCAGCGATTGAAGTAATAACTGAGTATGGCAATTTACCTCAGGTTGAATGTTTTCCTGGACAATTGAATCAGGTATTTATGAATATCCTTGCCAATGCCATTGATGCCTTAGATGAGTCGAATTCTGGGCGGAGCTTTTTAGATATTCAAGAAAATCCTCACCAGATTACAATTCAAACCTCATTGAAAGATAATCAGGTTCAAATAACGATCGCTGATAATGCTAAGGGGATGGATGAAGAAGTCAAACAAAAGATATTTGACCATTTGTTTACTACGAAAGCTGTGGGAAAAGGAACAGGTTTAGGATTAGCGATCGCTAAGTCTATTGTGATCGATAAACATAGTGGTTCGATTCAAGTAAATTCCGTACCAGGTGAGGGAACTGAATTTGCGATCCTCTTGCCAATTAAGGGAGATTCTTATAATAATTCGTAATTACGAATTGTTATTGAGTAATAGCTAAACAATCAGTTTCTGCCCACCAAGCGTAGATGGGCGTATCGCGGTCTGGTAAAGCGCCAAAAATATTAGGTTGCAACACATTGATCCTAATACCATTTGTTAATTCCACAACATAATTAACGTGTGTGCCCAAATACATAACATTCACAAGCCGTCCTTCAAAGCAGTTAGCTGGTAAATTGGGGGGATAAAGCGAAAGCTGTATTTTTTCTGGACGCACACTCACCACCACAGTTTGTGATAATTCCGATGGTGTATCTTCAGCACGACTAATAACAATCGAGAGTCCTGTTTTCGTTGAAATTTGCACATTCGAGGAGTCTACCTCGACAATTTCACCACTGAATAAATTAGTATCACCAATAAAATCAGCCACAAAGGATGTCTGGGGACGTTCGTAAATTTGGCTGGGAGTGCCAACTTGTTCAATTTTGCCTTGGTTCATCACGGCAATGCGATCGCTCAAAGACAATGCTTCTTCTTGATCGTGTGTCACCATCACAAAGGTCAATCCCAAGTCTTTGTGTAAATTTGATAACTCAATTTGCATTTCCTTACGCAGTTTTAAATCTAACGCCCCTAAAGGTTCATCCAGTAGGACAACGGTGGGACGGTTGACTAAAGCCCTGGCCAAAGCAACTCGCTGCTGTTGACCACCAGAAAGTTGATTAGGAAAGCGCGATCGCAAACTTTCCATTTTCACGAGTTTTAAAGCTTCTTGGACTCTCGCTTCAATTTTTGATTTGGGTATTTTTTTTAACTGTAGTCCGAAAGCGATGTTATTCCAGACATTCAAATGATTAAATAAAGCGTAACTTTGAAATACAGTATTGACGGGTCGGCGGTAAGACGGCACATTAGTCATAGACTGACCTTGAATCAGCACTTTCCCAGCGTCAGCGATTTCAAACCCAGCAATTAAGCGCAGGATTGTTGTTTTACCACAACCGGAGGGGCCTAAAATACTAAAAAATTCTCCTTGTCTAACGTCCAAATCAATTCCATTTACTGCTGGTTCTTGGTTAAAAAACTTGAAGACGTTACGCAGTTCAATATCAAGTGGCTGAAAAGTTGTTATCCCCCTCTGATTTTGGATGAAAATTTGAGCCATAATCCTCAGTAGAATGCCGTGATTTTAAGTTATTTTGTCAATTTATGTAGTCTATTGGGCAGACTAAATTTGACACTTTGGTTTATTGTATCCGCCAAAAACAATTGTTCAATAATATACTCACCCGATTCTTTTATAGCCAGTACCCGCCCTGGAAGTACAGTAATTTATTATGCTAGTAATTACACTTATACGGGCTTCGATTAAGCTAACAAGCATTAAAATTGCGTATTAGCAATTGCTAAAAGGCTGGCTAGGATTGTGTTTATTCATTTTGAATTTTTAATTGTTTATGTCTTTATTCCCTTCAATTGGCAGCAAAAAAGATATACGTACCGTTGGACGTGGTTTCCAATCAATATTTTTAATCGTATTTACCCTTTTAATGACCACCGGCATTGAAGCTCGTTTGGCCTATTTGCAAATTGTTGAAGGCCCAAAACTCCGGGAACGAGCCGAGGCGAACCGAATTCGGATGATTCTCAAACAACCGGAACGGGGCAATATTTTTGATCGAAATGGCAAACTTTTAGCCAGTACTCGCTATCCTAGCTCTGTATATTTGTGGCCAATGGCACATACTAAGCCTTCCTGGTCTGTAGTCGGGCCGCGTCTAGCGCAAATTCTCAACATTCCGCAAGATGAGATGGAAAAGAAATTAGAACAAGCGGGTGCTAATTCTTCTTCACTCATCCGGGTTGCTCGCGATCTGAATGAAGCAGAAATCACTGCATTAAAGGAGTATAAAAATGAACTCTCAGAAGTAGAAATCAATACAGATTCTGTGCGTTATTATCCCCACGGCAAGGAATTGGCTCATGTACTAGGTTATACGCGGGAGTTGACCGCCGACCAGTTAAAGGACAAGAAGCAGCAAGGCTACCGACTGGGAGATGTAATTGGTCAGATGGGGGTGGAAAAGGCTTATGAGAAAGCTCTACGGGGCGAATGGGGCGGTCAGCAAGTGGAAGTGGATGGTGCGGGTAGACCAATCCGGGTTATAGGGGAGAAACAGGCAAAAGCTGGTAATGATTTGCACCTGACCATAGATTTGGATGTGCAAAAGGCAGCCCAAAAAGCTTTAGGAAATCACCGAGGTGCGATCGCAGCACTCGATCCGAATAATGGTGCTGTTTTAGCGTTGGTATCTTACCCCACCTTTGACCCAAATATCTTTTCCAAACAAAAACTCTCCCAGAAAGATTGGGAAAGTGTCCAAGGTAAAGATCATCCCTTGGTCAATCGGGCTTTGAGTGCCTTTCCGCCCGCCAGTACTTTTAAAGTTGTCACTACAACAGCAGGACTGGAATCAGGTGAATTTTCTCCTGACTCAGTGTTACAAACCTTCGGTTCCCTTACCGTGGGTGGGGTGACATTTGGTGAGTGGAACCACGCCGGATTTGGGCCATTGGGATTTCCCAGAGCGATCGCAATGAGTAGTGATACTTTCTTCTATCAAGTTGGTAGAAAAGTTGGCGGCCCAACTTTAATCCAATGGAGTCGCAAATACGGGTTTGGTCAAAGAACTGGCATTGAATTTCGTGATGAAGAATCAATCGGCTTGGTTCCAGATGAAACATGGAAGCAGAAAGTTTTGAAGACACCTTGGACTATTGGCGACACCATTAATATGTCAATTGGTCAAGGCGCTTTGCAAGTAACACCCCTGCAATCAGCGATTATGTTTTCTGTCCCTGCGAATGGTGGGTATCGAGTTCAGCCGCATTTGCTCAAAGACAACGAAGAAGCAAAAAGTTGGCGAGAATCCTTAGATATGAAGCCGACAACCATCAAAGTTCTCCGCGACGGACTGCGGAAGGTGGTGAGTGAGGGTACTGGTAAGCGCTTGGACGTGCCGACAATTGCCCCAGCCTCTGGGAAGAGTGGCACTGCTGAAGCCGGTGTTGGTCGCCCAAATCATACTTGGTTTGGTGCCTATGCTCCCAGTAATAAGCCGGAAATTGTGGTTGTAGCCTTTGGGGAAAACTCCGGCGATCATGGTGGTACTGTTTGTGGGCCGATGGTTTTACAAGTGCTAGAAGCTTATTTTCAGCATAAATATCCAGGTAAGTATCAAAAACCTCAGCCTGAGCCATCAGAAGTTAAAACCCAGAGTTCAGGACATGGTACTGGAGACTAGTGCCGCAGGGCGGAATTAAAAATTAAAAATTAAAAATTAAAAATGAATACAGCGTAAGTGTTTTATTCATTTGGAATGGGTGGTTTATCGAGGAAGGCAGGAGGCAGAGGGCAGGAGGTAGGAGGAAAACTGCGCTCTGCTGTCAACCGCGACCAGAGGGACTTGGGTTTAAGACCTCCACTGAAACGAAGTTCAGTGGCTCCAAATCAGGAGGGGTTGGAATCCCCAACTGAATTGTCCTCCTGCCTCCTGCCTCCTGCCTTCTGCCTCCTGCCTCCTGCCTCCTGCCTCCTTCAATTCCGCCGACCTGTACTAGTGTGCAAAGTTCAAAATGTCTTTGGGCGACGAGATGGAAGAGAGTAGCTTATGGTATCAATTGAAAACAATTAATCACTGCCAATTAGTTTGCCTTTAATACCTGCTAAGAATTTAGCAGAGTTATTTACAGATAATCATAATTTTGAAATCCTCTTTGTCTTATGACTTTATTGAACCCATCTCCACTTGGCGGACAAAAAAATACACGGACAGTCGGACGGAGTTTCCAACCGATATTTTTAATTGTATTTACTCTATTGATGATGACTGGTATCAGCGTTCGTTTGGCATATTTGCAAATTACTGAAGGAGCAAACCACCGCAAACGAGCCGAGTCAAACCGAATTCGGATGATCCCCAAACAACCAGAACGAGGCAACATCTTTGACCGCAATGGCAAACTTTTAGCCAGTACTCGCTATCCTCGCTCTGTATATTTGTGGCCGATGGCACATACCAAGCCAGCATGGCCAGTTGTGGGAGCACGTCTATCTCAAATTCTCGAAGTTACTCAAGAAGAGATGGAGAAGAAACTAGAAGAGGCCGGTGCTAACTCTTCTTCACTGATTCGGGTTGCTCGTGATTTGAACGAAGCGCAAATCACAGCATTGAAAGAGTATCAAGCCGAACTTCAAGACGTGGAAATTTCTACAGAAGCCGTTCGCTATTATCCCCACGGTAAGCAATTAGCACATATATTAGGCTATACGCGAGAACTAACCGCCGAGCAGTTAAAAGAAAAGAAGCAGCAAGGCTACAGATTGGGTGATGTGATTGGTCAAATGGGAATTGAAAAAGCTTATGAGAAAAGTCTGCGGGGCGAATGGGGCGGTCAGCAGGTAGAAGTGGATGGTGCAGGTCGGCCGCTCCGGGTTTTAGGTGAAAAACAGGCAAAATCTGGTAACGATTTGCACTTGACCGTAGATTTAAATATGCAACAGACAGCAGAAAAAGCTTTGGGCGATCGCGATGGTGCGATCGTGGCCCTTGACCCCAAGAACGGTGCCGTTTTAGCAATGGTATCTCACCCCACCTTTGACCCAAATATTTTCTCGAAGCAGAAACTTTCTCAAAAAGATTGGGAAAGTGTCCAAGGTGCAGATCATCCCTTAGTTAATCGCGCCCTCAGTGCTTTCCCCCCCGCTAGCACCTTCAAAATTGTCACCACCACAGCCGGTCTAGAATCAGGTAAATTTTCTCCTAGCACAGTCCTGCAAACCTACGGCTCCTTAACTTTTGGTGGCACTCGATTTGGTGAATGGAATCACGCGGGATTTGGGCCATTGGGTTTTGTCGGTGCATTACAGTGGAGTAGTGATACCTTCTTCTATCAAATTGGTCGGGGAGTCGGCGGGCCAACTTTAATTGAGTGGACTCGTAAGTATGGATTTGGTAAAAGAACTGGCTTTGAGTTTGGCAACGAAGAGGCAAAAGGTTTAGTACCAGATGAGGCATGGAAGCAGAAAGCTTGGAAGATACCTTGGACTGTAGGCGACAGCATTAATATGTCAATTGGTCAAGGTGCTTTACAAACTACACCCTTGCAAGTCGCCATCATGTTTGCCGTGCCTGCTAATGGTGGCTACCGAGTCCAGCCGCATTTGCTTAAAGACAATGAAGAAGCAAAAAGCTGGCGAGAATCTTTAAATATGAAGCCGACAACCATAAGTGTTCTCCGTCAGGGACTACGGAAAGTAGTAGCTGAAGGTACTGGTAAAGCTTTGAAGCAGCCAACAGTTCCCCCAGTGGCTGGTAAGAGTGGTACTGCTGAAGCGTGGAAGGGTCGTGTTAAGCAAAATCACGCTTGGTTTGGAGCTTATGCACCGGCTGATCAGCCAGAAGTTCTGATTGTCGCATTTGCTGAACATTCCGGCGGCGGCGGCGGTAGTATTGCCGCGCCCATGATCTTACAAATTATGGAGGAATATTTTCAGCGCAAGTATCCAGGTAAGTATCAGAAACCCGCATCTGAAAAGCCAGGAAATAGCAGATGAAATTGGGCATGGGGCATTGAAAAGAGGCAGAGGGGAAAATTCTACTTACTCCCTTGCTTCTCCTCATCGCCAAACAAAAATGAGGTCAATTATGATTGACGATTATATTCGAGCCGTAATGACTAAAAACCAGATTCCTGGACTTTCTGTTGCAGTGGTGCAGGAAGGTGAACCGGTTTTAGTTAAGGGCTATGGACTGGCGAATATTGAACACTTTGTTCCAGCGACTGAACATACAGTTTATGAAATTGCTTCTGTCGGTAAAACTTTCACCGCTACAGCCGTAATGATGCTGGTGGAACAAGGGATAATTTCGCTAGAAGATGCGATGCCTGCGGCGGTAAACTACGCAGACTATCTCGATCATCTACCCCTAACGTGGCAAAATGTCACAATCGGGCATATTCTGTCTCATCAGTCGGGAATTCCTAGCTATACCGATGCCCCAAACTACTGGGAAATTACCCATCTTGATTTATCTAAATCTGAAATTTTAGCTCTAGTTACTCACCTACCCCTCAAGTTCCAACCGGGTGAATTTAGCGCCTATGACAACACAGGCTACTATTTACTGGGTTTGATTCTAGAAAAGGTAACTGGACAATCTTATGGAGATTTGTTGCAAGAGCGCATTTTTGCTCCTTTGAAAATGAATGCAACCGTGATGAACAATCCCAGTGAAATAGTGCCACATCGCGCTGCTGGCTATCGGTTGACAAACAGCAAACTCGTTAACAAACCTTATTACAGTCCCTCAGTCACCTATTCGGCTGGAGGTCAACTTTCCAGTGTGGAAGATATGGTGAAGTGGGAACAGGCACTTTGTGGTGCAACTCTGCTAAAGCAATCGACCCTGGATTTGATGTGGACTCCTCGTTTTCCCAATCAGGGCGATGATTGGGAAAAGTTGAGATATGTTGCAGGTTTAGGTTGGTGGGTATTGAATTATAGCGATCGCCGAGTAGTTGGTCATAATGGTTCGATACTAGGATTTGCAAGTAACATTACCCGGTTTATTGATGACAAAATTACCGTAATTTTACTGTGCAATCTAGATAAAATTTCCCGACCAGATGCGATCGCTAAGAAAATTGCTGAATACTACTGTCCAGCCCTTAAGGAAGTGGTGCTTCAGCCTCCATTAGGGTAGAGGGAGTAGGTAAAATCAATTAATTCTGACTCTGCCAATTTTAGATTTTGAATTTTGGTGAAGCAGCGCGCGCGGTCTTCTCCCAAGGGGAGAGGCTAGCGCCAAGGGGGTTTCCCCCATGAGCGACTGCTGTTAGCGAGGTACGAGCGTCACCCGGAGGGATTGAAGGAAAAATCTAAAATCTTCGACTGAGCGTAGCCGTTCGCGTAGCGTTCCGCAGGAAAGTCTAAAATCTAAAATCGAATAACTTCTATGGCGATATCTGAGTAGGTTTCAAATTTCTGGCTTTGTAGAACATTTCTAAGCTATTGCGATCGCCTACAAAACGCCAATGCCAAGGCTCATAACTCACACCTTGAGCATTATCTTTAGGAAATGACATTTCAAAGCCAAAACGCGGTGCATTTGCTTGCAGCCACCGATAAGCTTTGGTATTGTCAAATTTAGTTTGGAGATTAGTTGCTGGTACTGCTCCGTCTCCAACATCCACAGCATAACCTGTGTGATGTTCGCTATGACCAGGAGGAGCGCTGAGGGCAGCTCGTTCTGCTGGCGTTTGATTCCGTTGAGCACCGACACCAAAAAACAACTGCTCCTGGTCTTTGACTGAGCGAAAGCCAGAAATCGGCACTAAAATTACACCTGAACTCCGCGCTGCTGCTACCATCTCCTCGAATTTTTGGGCAGCAGGTTTTCGCATTCTAATGCCCCTATTTGCGGAGATGGTTAATAGTTCTGACTCAGGTGCTTCTGGGTATGGAAAATGTCCTAACACAGTATTGCTGGAATTATTAGATGCTGGTGGAGTTGCAGCAGGAGAAGTAGCTGGTAAAGGTTGAGAATCGGCGGTTTTTTTGGGTGCAGTGACAAAAAACAAAAAACCGCTAATCAAAGCCAGCAAAACAAATCCCATTACTCCCCCAAACAGTACAATTCGGCGTTGCAACCAAATTTTAGGTGTTGCAACAGGGGTATCGCGTACAGCCACTGGAATATCATCACCAAGATCATTCGATGAGTTTTGCGGTCTTCCAGAAAACCCTGCCTTATTCAAGGGTAAACTCCTGTTTTTGTGGGATAGCCATAACAGATTTTGCACTGGACAAAAGTAGACGTAACAGGTAGCATTTTACATCTGTGGTTCTTAGGCGCAATCTTGACAAACCTTTTAGAACTATACGTCAAGCTGGGAGGATTAGTCCTGGTAGGTTTTATTCTGGGACGCAAACTACCTGTGACAGTTCCTACACATTTAGGGCAGTTCCTGTTTTGGGTAGGAGTACCCATAAGCATAGTATCGTTTTTGCGTCAATCCAGTTTGTCAGGGCAGATTTGGATTGCACCTGCCTTAGCTTACCTAGCCATTTTACTAGGAGCATTTTTAGCCTGGTTAGGAATTAAAGGACAAGCCTATTTTAAAAAGACTGTCCCCGAACCACCAACTCAGGCTAGCTTGATATTAGCCGCAATGTTGGGTAACACAGGTTATTTTGGTTTTCCCATCACCTTAGCAATGCTAGGCAAGGAATACTTTGCTTGGGCGCTATTTTACGATTTGTTAGGTTCATTCCCCGGAACTTATGGCTTGGGTGTGTTACTAGCAGCGCGTTTTGGCGGTGGTGTCCAGAATTATTGGCAGACTGCTAGGGCGATCTTAATTAATCCTGCCTTGTGGGGTTTTGGATTTGGCTTGCTGTTTCGACAGGTGACAATTCCCACAGTCGCGGAATTCTGGTTAGAGAAATTTGCTTGGAGTGGTGTAGCTTTATCTCTGGTGTTAATTGGAATGCGACTGGCGCTGCTCAAATCTTGGCGTAGCCTACCACAAGTCGGGATGAGTTTAGGAATCAAAATGCTACTAGTTCCCTTGATATTGGGGAGTATATTACCCCTCTTTGGAATAACTGGGGCGATCGCAAAAATTATCGTGTTACAAATGGCTATGCCTCCAGCTTTCGCCACACTGGTAATTGCTGAGACATTCAATCTTGATCGCGATTTGGCAGTTACAGCCTTAGCTGCTGGGGCTATAGTATTGCTGGTTACTCTCCCAGTTTGGCTGTGGCTATTTTGATTTTGGATTTATGCACTGTGATGCAACATGATTTTGAAATCCTAATGATGTATCTATGTAATTGTACAAGTAACTTTTTTATTCTGAGACGAATTAATACTAAGAGTTTTAGGTGACAAAAAACAATAGAAAAAAGGCTGTCGTTCAAGCTATTTCCACAGCCGTTGCTTTGGGCTGGGTAATAATGCAAGTGGAATCAGCACAAGCTGCTACCTTAACGGTTAACAATCTTAATGACAGTGGCGTTGGCTCATTGCGAGATACGATCAACATTGCAAGTAGCAATGACGTGGTAGAGTTCTTATTGGGAAGTAATCCTGGTACAATTACCTTGACAAGCGGGGCACTTGCGATCGCAAAGAATCTTACTATCAATGGCCCAGGTGCTAATTTACTTACCATTAGTGGAAATAATCAATTCCCCGTGTTTGACATTAACGCTGCGAATGTTACACTTTCTGGGGTTGCGATCGCTGGTGATATCAATGGTTACAATTCTAGTAACATAACGTTTTTCAATAGTACTGTTAACGACAACGTGAAAATAGATAACAGTACTGGTAACGTAACGTTTATCAATAGCACTATCAACGGCAATAGTGTGCAGATTAATGCTAATGCACTGAAGCTGATTAATGATAGTAATATAACAGTTCCAAGTAACCCAACCGGCGGCGGCAATTCTGGGCAAAGCAGTAGCGGTGGCAATATTTCAATTGGAGCAGGCACAGCAGGCACGATCACGATTACAAGCCCTAACGTTACTGTGAGACAAGTACCCGAACCCAGTGCGATCGCTGGTACTATATTAGCTAGTAGTCTGGCTTTGCTGGCGAAGAGAAAGCAAGCAGCATTTCGCAAGGCGAAGGTATAATTACGTCTTCAAATAAATTTGCTATGGCGGTTCTCGTTTACGTGAGGTACACCCGTAGGGGCACGGCATGCCGTGCCCCTAATTATTTTATTTGCAATTAATCTGTCAATAGGTTTTGAGACGCGCTAACCCTGATCAACCAACACATCTGAGTTTACAAATCCATTATTAGCAAATTTGCCATCAGCGTCTAATGAATCAGAGGTAGTATATATAAGCTCTGCGTTACCAACTACAGGCAAAAGATGGTCATATAATTGCATTGCCTGTAAACAGCTATTAATATTAGAAGCTGCTAAATTATATGCTGCAATGTTTTCTTCAACAACACTCAATAATCGGCGATTATTCGCAATTTTTTCTTCAGCTTCTTGTTGCAGTGTTTTCTCTAAATAAGCACGCGCCTGTGGATATTGCTGCAAAATTTCATCAGCTTGCTGATCAGCCATTGGCAATAACTGAGTTTTGAGGGTTTGATTAATAGTTTGACGGAAAGATTTCCGAATAGTTTGAGAAACTTTTGGCTCAAAATCTAATTTCAATAATTGACTAATTGCTGGCTCTGCTTCTACAATACTTTCAGCATCATAACCTTGAGAAGTTTGTAGTAAAGTTTGGCGAAATTGATATATAGAAAAAGTGCCTTCATCGTAAAATCTGGGACTTTCTCGCACAAAGCGATCGCACTCTACACTAGCTGCACTCACTAATGCTTGAGTAACTCGTTTTTCTAAAGTTCTCATCTCTTGTTCAATTCCGCCATCATGATCTAATAAACGATATAACTGGCGATAATATTCTGATTTGCGAATCTTTTCAATCAACCTCTGAAAATAATTCGCAACGACTTGCTGAGAAGATTCTACCAAAATATCTTCTAATTGATTTGCTAAGTAATAAAATGCTTCTACTAAAATAGCAATCAATGGTGCGGTAGCATTGCGAGGATGGCTGATGGTTGCACGTCGATAAGCATAAGCTACAGAAAAACTATCTAGCAATTCATCTAAACGGCGTATCATTCGTGATTGTAATTGCTTAAAATCTGCTTCAAAAGCATCACAAGAATTATTAATTACATGATTAACTTCTTCTTTAATGTGCTCACTAAATTCTCTCCCGATTTGCTGGAGTTGCTGATTCAGTTGTTGCAACTCTTGCGCCTTCATAGTCTCAATTTCTTGGGGCTGACTATCTAAATTGCGTTGAACACTTTGATAATGTTTCTTCAGCTTAATACAAACATCTTCCAAATCATCAGCAAGATTTTTAAATAATTGTGGACGCTTTTCTTCTGTAAGATAGCGAGTAATAGCTGTGCGAAATTCTTCAGTTCCACTATCTTGAATTAGCTGTTCTATCAGTTCATTTCCCCAATCTCCCAAAATTCGTGCATAATTTTGATTTGGGGTTTCATGACCGTTAACAGAGACACGGAATTGAGTAGAAGACAGCTTTCCTGAATTTACACAGTAGTTATTAAACGCATAGACAAATTGTGGTGTTTCTTCTTTACCATCTAAACCTTTAATACTTTCTGCAAAAACAGAATCTAAACCAAATCTATCTTGTTGGCTTGTCTGTTTAATTTGACTGCCGTAAAATCCTAATAATCCACTGGTTTTATAAACCTTGCTTGTATCGTGAAACTGTCCACTAATTAAATCGTCTAATCTTTGCCGTAGCTGAGTATTGTACCAAGTCTCATCGATCCGATTGAAGACATAGAAAACGCGATCGCGTACTCCCCCATTCTGCCGCATTAATTCCAAAAGTTCTGTTTCTTCTTTGGTCATGTCACCCGCAGAAGCAGGTTTTAGTACACACACCACCGCCGAAGTATCAGGATGTTGAATTTTGGCATAAGTTAGCTGTGCATCTTTCTCTACTGGTGCATCGATACCCGGCGTGTCAATAATTACATTACCATCTTGCAGTAGAGGATGATTACAGTAATATTCTATCCGCTTCAATACTGCACTATTACTACCACGACGCGCATATCCAGCCGCTTCCTTAAGATTGGAAAAGTTAAATTGCTCCATTGAGTATGTAGCATTATTAACCGTGTTGATGCGATCGCTATTTGCTATATATCCTTCTACCAATAACATTAACGCCTTCGCCTGTTTTGCACGTTCTGATTTACTCTCACCACCCTCTTGTTGAATAATTGCTTCAGAATATTGACGTAGCAAGTTAATTACATCAGCTTGGTTGATATTAGGTACTGTGTTAAATCCTAACTGCTGACACAAAGAAGCTACTTGTTCCCGAATCTCTACTTCGCTTAAAAACGTCAAAACAACACGTTCTTTATCTACTTCTGCATACTCGATTTTGCATTCTGTACCTGTAGCGTGTCCTTCTGCACTGTAGAGTAATTCTCTTTCCAATAGTGCATTAATTAGCATTGATTTACCAGCACTAAACGCACCCGCAAACACAATCTCAAACTTGGGAGAAATCGCTTTAGTTAGGGAAGTTTGTACAGGTGTAATGTCTTGGGAACGTAGCGTTGGTTCTTGTTGTAAAAGTTGTAATATAGACTCAACTTGTTCTTTCAAATTTTTGCACTGAAGCGGCATATCTGACATACTCAGCATCCTGACAATATTTAATGTATATAATAGTAATATTTGTTGTCTTGATGCTTCAGTAAAAATCCTGAGAAGTTGTATAGCAGTGCGTTAGGCTAAAGCCTTAACACACGCTACTTAAGATTTACTTTATAAATGGTCTCTTAAAGGTTGTTTGAAAAGTAGTCGGCTGTGATTTTAGGCACTTATTCATATCCCCGCTCAAGTCTTGAAAGGGGTGAACGCGGAATCAAAGTCTCTCAATTTATCGGGGTATTTAGTGGTATCTAGAAAATTTTGCTACCGATAAGGGGACTTTTCACAAATTTCCTTAGATTGTCAAATAAAACATAAATAGTAACATTATGCAGTTCACTATAGAGATACAATAGAAAATAGTTGAAAGCTATTGTTATCTACAACATTGTTGCCTTTATGGCTAGAGGAAAAAATCTTTAAGCATTCTATGATTTTACGTCGGCATTGTTGTTAGACAAAATTAAAATGTAATTTGTTATGCAACCTTCTCTGGCTCTTGCTGGCTTAAATATTCTTGTAGTTGAAGATGATGATGATATTCGCTTTTTTATTACTACAGTATTAGAAGCAGATGGAGCCACCACCGTAGCAGTTCCATCAGCAGCAGCAGCACGGGAGGTGTTACCCCAATTGCAACCTGATGTCCTAATTTGTGATATCGGTATGCCTGAAGAAGATGGCTACACCTTGATTCGGAAAATACGTGCGCTCAAGCCAGATATGGGTGGACAAGTTCTAGCTATTGCCTTAACTGCTTATGGCGATAGGGAGAATCGGATTCGTGCTTTGGAGGCTGGTTTTCAGACTCATGTATCTAAACCAGTCTCTCCAGGAGAACTAGTTGAGATTGTCGCTAATTTGTTTGCTTCTTGTAATTGGTAATAGATGATATTTTTACCTCTTTTGAGGTACTAATACAGCCAGTTGACGGGCACCGACTACGAATTTGGCGTGTTGTCCAACAGTCAAAACATTAAATTGACTCGATATAAGTTCTAAACTTTTGTTGACTATTGCCAGCTTTTTATAGGTGGGAACGCTCATTCCAGGAAAAAATGATAGTTCTGGTACATCCTCTTGACTTACAAAGTCTGTAGGATGAAGCAGTAAAGAAGGCTGTACACGGGTAAGTTTACACAGCCATAGGGCAATTCGCAGGTAAAGTAACGCCACTTCCGAAGAAAATGTACTCAGATACATGATGTAACTGAAGTGAATTGGCACCTTAAAAATTGGCATAGTGGTAACGGGAATCTCAGTCAGTTTATCCTTACCCATCTTCCACTGGTAAGGTTTTAGAGGCTGCAAACCCTCTTTAAAACCGCCAAATAAGGCTTCCCGTTTCTTGCGTTCTTCCTTACTTAATTTACAGGTCATTAAATAATAAGCTCGTGCTATGGGCCCCAAAAATGTGGGAAAAGTCGAAGCATCGTATTCGTATCCCCTTCGTGCTAGGACTTTTAATACCGCAGGAGAAAAACTGTATCCCGGCCCGCGAAAGCCGATAGGATGTTGATGAGTGACGCGCTTGATATGTTCTTCGGCGAGCGCCACCTCTTGTTCAATCTCATTTTCTGAATACAGGTGTAACCAGGGATCGTGATAAAATGAATGATTGCCAATTTCATGACCAGCGTTAGCGATCGCTTGTATTGCCTTAGTATTCTTTTCTAGCGCTGCATCCTGACCCACAATGAATACTGTGATTGTCAAATCCCATTGCTTGAGAATATCTAAGAAACGAGGTACTGCGATATCTAGGTAAGAGGGAAAAGTTTCCCAACCTGGAGCACCCTGATTTTTTAGATAAGACCATATATTATCTAAGTCTAAAGAAAGACTGGCTATTGGTCTGTTTTCTGGCCGTTTAGTTTTCATTATGAGTTTAAATAAAGAGTGACTTTAAGATCAGCATTCAGTAGGCGTAGACCATCCTAGATATCGCCCAGATTAGTGTCCCATATTTGTAAACAAATTCTGCTTATCTAAAAAATATTTCCGGTGAATTTAATTTAGATAATGGGTTTTCAGTTCTCCTTTGATGTCGATTTTATCGACCCTTCAGACAGCTTTTTACCCTGACACTTAATTACTGGTCATAAATATATCATAATCAAGACACATTTAAACTTATATAAGTAGGTTTTAGTGATGGCGTTAGATATAGAAGTTATTAATGGTTTGAATGCTCAATTTATATAGTCACTTCCAATCAAAAGTAATTATACAAAAAAATCCACGTCTTAGATATTGATTTGCTGTCTCTGAGTTAAACACATTGCAATTCCCTTTTCGTAGTAAGCTGCCTCATTAATAAAAATCGGCCAAACGGTAGATGCACCCTCATAAACAATTGTTTTATCATTAAAAGTTATAAAAATTGGATTTCCTGGGTTCAAGGCTTGATAATCCTTGTCTTGAAGCTCTGGATGAATCATCCCAAAAATTGTCCCATCCTGCTTTTTTGGATAGTCTACAATTGATAAGTGGTCATAAACAATTAACGTTTCGTTAGTTGATGCAATTTCACGCTGGTTAAACTCTTCCAGATAGTCCAGAAGCGCGTGTACAAGTTCCTCTGTTTGTTGGAACAGCGTTGCTTTTAGGATACCTTGGGCAATCGGCCCAACCTCGATCGCAAAGCCTAATTCGCACAGAGAATTGACAAATGGGTTTTCTGTAATTGATTTAAAAGAGCAGCGATAAATCTTCACCAAAGGGCTAACATGGCTTAGATAAGCAGCCAATTTTAAGTTTAAAGGATGACTGTTGACCAAAATAATTGTCAGACCCATATTAGCTGTAGTGCTGTGCAAGTCTAAGATGAAATCTGCTTGGTTATCTCCACTTGATGCTAAGGTATCCTGAATTAATTTAGCTTGTAATTCTTCGTAACTGTTCAGAGTCGGATCTTGTAAATCTTCCTTGAGAAAACAGCGATTTAAATCCTTTTCTATATATCGCCTCCCTGCGGCAAAAGCATGAGGATTTGCTAACAGAGTGACTGTTTCAAAACTTGGTCTAGCAATTAAATCGGGAAACTGGGCAAATTTTTGGATCAGATAGGCCCCTGTAAACTCATTGCCATGAGTTCCACCGACAATTGCAACTCGATTAATTTGGTTCACGATTACACTAACTCCGCAATGCAACCACCGAGGTATTAATTCTCAATGTACCTTATGAAGCATTCACTTTGCCGATGCGATCGCGATCGTGTGGTTCATAAAGATAAGACATATCAGGCCCACTGGGAATAATCCCGCCGGGATTGAGTGGGAATAGGTTTCCGTAGTAGTCACGTTTCACGGTTTCTACATCGCAAGTCTCAGCCACACCTGGAAGCTGATAAAGATCGCGTAGATAAGCACCGAGATTCTGATAGTCTCGAATTCGCTGCTTATTGCATTTAAACAGCCCATAATAGGCACTATCAAACCGAAATAATGTCGTGAATAAACGCACATCTGCAAGTGTGAGATTTTCTCCGCATAGATATCGATTAGTCTGCAATGCAAGTTCAATCTCATCAAGAGTTGCGAACAGTTCATTACAGGCTTGATTGTATGCTTCCTGAGTCTGGGCAAAGCCGCAGCGATACACACCGTTATTTACTGCGTGATAAATCTTCTCATTCCACCAGTCAATTTTCTCTTTGAGTGCTTCTGGGTAAAGATCGAGTGTGGGATTGTTAGCGAACTCGTTAAACTCCGAGTTCAGCATCACGATAATTTCTGAACTCTCATTATTAACGATAGTTTTTGTTTGGTTGTCCCATAAAATAGGAACTGTAGAACGTCCACTGTAACCAGGTTCTGCCAACTGATAAAATTCAGCCAGTGTTCGACAACCTTCAACTTCATCGTTGAATATCCAACCGCCTTCAACGGGAGAAGGAGAGACGATACAAACTGATATTACCGCTTCGAGTTTTTTTAGCGATCGCACAACCAAGGTTCGATGTGCCCAAGGACAGCCCAGCCCAACATAAAGTTTGTAGCGCCCCGTTGCTGGTGGGTGCGGATTCCCTTCTTCTGTGCCGATGAACTTGCGAAACTGGCTATTAGGACGAATATACGCTCCCGACTGATTGCGAGGAGCAAGATTTGACATCATTATTTGCCACATAGTCGTCCAGACAAACTTTCCCAGCCAGATAATCAGCTTTGGAGGAAGCGACTTGCCCTTCTTCTTTGGGAGAATTTTCTCGTCATCCATTGGAGTTGAGTTGCTCATGGCGACAATCTTGGGTAGGTTTCCATGCCTACACGCACATCGATATTTCTTACTTTACTCTACTACGCTTTGCCTGAACTATTGGATCTGGTAAGACAAGATTGTGGACACCGATATCGCCTGAACTATTTATTAATCAGTTCCCAGTAAATCCTGTAAAAAACGATAACCTGCCTGTTCCAAATCCCCTGCAATAGAAAAAGTCAAGCTGCGAATTCGGATGCTACCAACTTTGATGTTCAACGGTTCTGCCAAAGGCGCTGGATAAATTAGAATTGCCTCCTGACAGCCTTTTGCCTCCGCATAGGCGACCATTTGATTAATATCAGCAGTCGCTGGCCTAGAAGCAGCTTTGTACTTGGTATCTAACACATACTTGGCTATCCCCGTTGCTATATCATAGAGTACCAAGTCAATGTCAAAGTATAATGCTTTACCCTGACCTAAATAGATTCTTTCTTGGCACTGGATATCTAATGCAAGCGTTAGCAATCCCGTTTTTTGATGCGCTTTCAACCACTCTGCTACAAAGCGTTCGTAGAGTTGCGACATATTAACCAAAAAGGGTAACGTCGCGTTTGTACCTGTTTCATGACTAGGTGCAATCTGTTCCAAAAAAAAGCGGCAAAGCGCGTGTAGGGGGCGATAATCCTCATTCAGGCGGTTGTACTGTCGTCCTATACAACTTCTGGGATTGCATGGTTGCAATGTCACCAATCCCTGTAGTAGATGATACGCACGGCGCACTGTTGGCATTACCCGTTCCGTACACAAACCGCTACGGGCAATACACCAGAGTGTCCAAGCAAGAATTTGATTCTCTTCAACGTCTGCGGTATGTTCTTCATAATGGCACTGGATTTTAGTGTCCCACGGTCGAGTGACAAGGAGCCGTACATCAATACGTCCGCGAACATAAGGCAAATGTTCTGTCTTGGGGATGTAGGTGCAATAGAAACCCTGGCGACCTCGGTTGAGAATACGATGGGCTAAAATCTCAGCCAGCCGTTCATAAAATTCTAAGAGTGTTTGGCAATCAACCAGTCCTGACAAAAAGCGAAAACTTTTGAGGTCATAGGCATACTCCAGCATTCGCAGCAGATTACCTAACTTAACTTTGGGGCGAAGGGAAATGTGAAAATCACTTGTTAAGGGAATGTGACCAACCCATCCTTGGGCAGCTAGTCGCCAGCGATCGCCTGTTTTTGGAGAAGGGAAGTCCACACTGACTTGAGTATTGTAGTCACGCCACAACATTTCTCCAATTGCGTCGGGAAGTAGCGATCGCGGCAACAACTTGGGAACGTATTCAGTTAACTCTATTATCTGCGGTGATGTTAAACTCATGGGTAAATTTGCTTCTTGACTTCGTTCCAGCGAAACTGATCTACTTTACTGGGTTGGTCAAAAAAATATTCTTCCAAATACGGCTCAATCTCCAGTTGCCAAACACTGCCAATCTGGTCAGCTAAGTCGCCTAAGAGAAAGAAGCTAATACCCACTTCATTGTGAGGATTACCAATTGCGTGGTTCAACTTTTTCAGCGTTTGAATCAACTTGTCCACTGGAAAACCAGTATCTAAGTGATGGCTGCGGAGAATCTCATAGTTTGGGTAGAGAGGAATAAAAGCAAAGCGGCGGCGGATGGCATGATCTACTAGTGCAATTGAGCGATCTGCTGTGTTCATCGTGCCGATAATTCGTACATTGGCAGGAATGCTGAACACCTCACCTGCTGCCAAAGGCATTTTTTCGTCACGATACTCCAACAGATACATCAACTCACCAAAGACGCGGGCAACATTGGCACGGTTGATTTCATCTATAATGAGTACGCAAATATGCTGGCGACAAAATGCTTTGTAGCAGAAATCCAGAAATCGTCCATTAACCAGTGGATAATCAAGTTCTCCATCTATTCGTTGTGGGCGAATGCCTTGTACAAAGTCCTCATAAGTATAGGCGGGGTGGAACTGGACAATATCTACAAAACCATCACTGCCACTAGTCAGATATTTAGCCAGTTTTTTGGTAATATATGTTTTACCTGTGCCTGGAGATCCATAAAAGATTGCTTGCTTTTTACGCTCTATTGCCTTTAACCAGTTTAAAAGCGTCTCTTCTTCAATTCCGGTATCCAATGCACATTGACTGAGTGAATATTCTGGTTGCATTTCTATTGCTTCAACATCAAAAAGTAATTCGCTAACCTTATCCATTGTGGAAGGTTGACTAACTGTAAAATCATACTTTTTAACAGCAATCAGCCAATGACAAAACATATCGAATAAGTCATCGTCTCGCATCGATGGCGCACCAGTCTGACGCATATCAGTAGCTAATTCTTGAATTAATTTTTGTCCTGTTGTGTTAACCTCTGCATATTCTGTTAGCTTCTGACTATAAGATTTATCTGTAAAGTAATTGATAACCTGTCGTGATTTATTATTAATTAGTAAAAAGTCATCTGGTCGGAGTGCATTCAGGATAGGTGTGAGCATTTCCGTTTGCAAGCCTTGGGTATAAGGTAATTCTGAAAATTCCTTACAAGCTTCTTCCAACAAAGTAGGGTTTTGATTACAGTGACGGATGAAATTAAAAATGGCTTGAGCTATATTTGGCCAATCTTCTGATTTTGCCCAAAGAGCACCTTCAAACCATTTCTTAATGTCTTTATCGATCGCTGGGGCATGATGTATCCAGACGTTTCTTTGACTGTTGTTAGCTGTTAGCGCGTAGGGTAGAAGCTGTAACAGGACTACCTCGGCTATATCTTCTCCAGACTCATAATCCGAGGCGATCGCTTTAAAATCCTCTTTCCCTTTCTGACGCTGCTCATGGTAAGCCTTCTGATGACGCAATCCAGCTTGGGTGTAAGGATAAGACCTGATAAATTCTTTAAATAACTTGATAAATTCGCTATTCTTCTCTAAAATCAAAACCTGTCGGTCAATATGTAGTTTTTTTGTACTCATTTAGTTATGAACTATACAATAGCGCGAGGGAATGCATTTAAAGACTTAACATTAATTATTTGTGAGCGTTGATAGATTTTCCCCACCTAAAAGCATAATAGTTTCATATTCTTTCTCATTAAGATAACGATAGCTTTGAGGCGGACGCAAGTAAGATATTTTATCTTTTAACCGATGTAGTTCAATAGGATTTTCAAATTTTTTTGCATTTATAAAATAAATTCCTACTGCAAGTGATGCACCTTTATAATATTCATAGAAATCTTGACGTTTTATACCAGCATGGTCTTTAACTTGTTTCCATAATTCTTTTAACTCATTTTTTGAGGCTAATTTTTCAATAACAAAATCTACCTCAAAAAAGCCTAAAAACGTTTTTTTAGGAGATGATACATACACAAAAACAATATCTCCTGTTTTTACACGAGTTCTTACTCTACGTAATTCTACTTTTTTTGTTCGTTCTTCAAAAATTTTATTGGCATACTCAGGTTTAACTGAGATTAATAGTATGTGACATGGCATGATAAAATCTTACAAAATTATCTATTTCCTAAATTATACAACTTTATAAATGACTCATTATTAATTTTATTGGGGGAGACAAGCAACAATTTATCTTTATCCAAAACTTGCTGTAATTCTTCAAAAGATATACGATTATTAAATAATTCTGTATCACTAAATCGAATTGCCATAATATTACCATTTTTATCTGTCTGTATCTTCTCAATATCCCTTTCATTGTAAACTCCTAATCTTTGAAAACGTCTGTAAAGTTCTTTGGGTTTACCTATAATTACCTCATCTACATAAGAACAAGCACCAATATAACCGACATCCTGAAAACCTTTACCTCTCCCTTCACCTTGAGTTTCACTCACATACCAAAGAATTCGACAAGGGGCATTTAACCCTCTAGAGTTTTTTATGGCTCGATAGTAAACTGCTTCACGATTAAATGCTAATTCTGGTTTCGATCCAAATCCAGGCAAAGCAAGCATTTGATTCGCTAAATGTTCATCAAATAAATATGAAGCCCATTTAGGTTGAATAGGGATAATAAAGGTAGCAATTTCAGAATCAGTAATTTTTGCAGGAAAAAGAAATCGTTCAATATCTACTGAAGATTGAGCATCTATAAATATATTTTCGCTGTTAAGGTTACTAGCAAGTTCCCTAATAAAATTATATTCATCTCCAAAGATCGAGGCTAAATTAGTAAGATACTCTGATAGTTCTGAGTAAGTTTTGACAACAGATAAATTTACTTTCAACCATCCATTTGAAACCTTGACAAAAGCATCTTCTTGAATAGCTTCAGTAACAGTATTTTCTGGATATTGGTCAGTTATTCTTGTAAAATTTCGCTGTTCACGAGCGGACTTTAATATAGATTTAAAAATTATATGACGCGCAAGAGTAGACGAAAGATTATGATTTCCAACTCGAAGTATCGGAATTTCTAGTTCATGTTTTTTTTGTTTTCCATACACAATTAAAGCAAGCGGATTATTATCTGACTCTCTCACAACAATGCATTCAAATTTATCATGTTCAGCTAAATAATGTCGTATTTTTTGCTGAAAATCTGTTTTATTTTCTTTTAATTGGGAGTTATAAAAATAATTAACTAACAAGTCTTCTTGTCCACTTCTTACCTGTATTTGTTCTAAGGTTGTACCAGAAATCCGTACAGGTTGGTAGTCAGGTTTATCCCGAAGTTCATCTAGCTGATTTATAAGTTCTTCAGGGTGAATAACAGACAACCTAAAGTTTTCATAGATTATATCTGCTAAATCTAACAATTGCTTATCTCTACTTAAAAATACATTAGATTCGGATGTTATACTCCTAGCCAGATAACGTAAGTTATATTCATCAAGTACAAAATTATTTTTGCTAATTATTTGTTGTAGAAGATTTAAATTTTCCTCTAATCTCTGATTGTTGCAAGGTAAACAAGTAAAAGATTGTGCAAAATAATGTTGACTATCCCTCTCTTGATTGTTATGAACTCGGTTAATTTGATTAAAAATTTCATCATTAATGCACAAATTTAATTCAGCCTGTACCCAGTCAGCTAGTAATATATTTTCCTCTTCACTATCAATATTCTCATGATTTTCCTCACCATATAAGTCCAAGAAAATATCAGGAGCAATTATTGCACACAACTTAGACTCAAGTTGTTGCTGAATCATTGTAGAAAATAGAGGAAGAGGATTGTGTTCAAACACCCAAGGAGTAAGTTTCTTATTTTTAGCCCTGGCTTCTACATCCAAGGTGGCAATAAAGCCAAAGCTTGACCACATACCTTGTAGGTTATAATCGCGACGGCACTTTAGCTTAATTCCGCGAGCAGATGTTGTTATTTGTTTGAGGCGATCGACAAGTTGTTTGGCTGCTCCCTTATCCCGACATGAAGGATCGATACACAGATGAGTGATAGCGAACCAGTCTCTTGAACGTCGATATAACAGATAACCAACGCAGCTACTTTCAGAATCAAGCGCTACAAGGATTTGACGACGTGCTGCATGATCCTCAAATGCTCCTTTGGGGAAGTTACCAAGTGTTTTTGAGTTAGCTCGCCCCAGTTTTTTGACTGTTTCTAGATATGGGGAATGATTATCTATCGGTTCAATTTTGAACTGTACGTCAGTTTTGACTTTTTGCTGACCTTTTCCAGTTTCATGGCGGCTTTTTTCTTTCATAGCAAATTTGTCACCTTGTCAATGCGGTAAACTGTCTGTATTAGGGTATAGAAAATAGCTCAAAATAGATACTTTGACTGTTATAGCAAAAGACCGAAGTAATTGCCCAAAGGTTAGCAAAAAGAATATTTCAACAAGCTTTTGAATTCTAACGGCTTGTGATGATTGTCTGTAGACTTTCTACTGCTTGATTGGAACATCATGGTTCATTTTCACAGAACAAAAACCAACTTTACCAGGTTTTGAATTTAAGCCATGATATTTTAAGGGGAAACCGATGCAAGAAGCGTCCCTTTATCCAGAAATTATTTTACAACTATGCTTCATAAAGTCTTCGTTACTCGTCGCCTACCCATCGAATTAGAGCAACTGCGATCGCTCGCCATTGTCGAAGTTTGGCCAGAACGCCAACCCCCTCCCTACGAAATTTTACTAGAAAAAGTCAAGGAAATAGATGGATTGCTATGTCTGCTGACTGACCAAATCGATCGCCAACTCATAGAAACCGGGAAACTCAAAGTCATCAGTCAAATGGCGGTGGGTTACGATAATATTGACATTGCCGCCGCTACGGCACAGCAAATTCCCATCGGTAATACTCCTGGGGTGTTAACTGATGCTACCGCAGATTTTGCTTGGGCATTATTAATGGCAGCAGCACGGCGAGTAGTAGAGGCGGATCGGTTTACTCGTGCAGGTTTGTGGCAGACTTGGGAACCAGACTTGTTATTGGGGCCAAATGTTACGGGTGCTACCTTGGGAATTGTTGGTTTTGGGCGGATTGGTCAAGCGATCGCTCGTCGTGCTAAAGGGTTTGAAATGCAGATTTTGTATACGAGTAGGCAACGATGCAGCCCAGAATTAGAACAAGCTTTAGGTGTGGAGTTTGCTACGTTAGAACACTTACTGCAAGAATCTGACTTTGTGACACTGCATACACCATCTGCTGATGATACTTATCATCTGATTAGCGATCGCCAATTTGAGTTGATGAAGCGATCGGCTATTTTAATTAACACGGCGCGAGGAACGATTGTAGATCCAGATTCTCTGTATCGTGCCCTTGCAAGTGGTCAAATTGCTGCGGCGGCTGTAGATGTCACCGAACCTGAACCGATTCCCAGCGATAGCCTGTTGTTAACCTTAGAAAATCTAATTATTGCACCTCATATTGGCAGTGCCAGCCGTCAAACGCGCTCAAAAATGGCAACAATGGCGATCGCTAACTTAATTGCAGGACTCAGGGGCGATCGCTTGCCTAATTGTGTCAACCCTGAAGTTTATTAGTCAATTTCGCCTGACTAAATAAAAAATGTATCGCTATTCGACTGAATTAATAAAGTTGTTAAAATTGGCTGCAAAGCCTCACACGGAGTCGCCATACAGCCAAATCTTAGTTTAATATGTGCAGACTGACATCGTTTTTGCTGCGACAGGTAAGCGAGGTAGCAACCCTCTTCATGGTGATTCCCAGTCTGAGACTGGGAACGACGTAATCTCTCAAAGGTTTGTCTAGTCAGCTTCTACTTTATTTGCTGTTCTCTCTATTAACCACCGGCGACAGCAGGGACAATACTTACTTCATCGCCATCTTTAAGAGTTGTGTTTATACCATCTAAATAGCGAATATCTTCACTATCGACGTAAAAATTTACAAATCGCCGGAGCTTACCTTGTTCATCACACAACCGCGATTTAATACCAGGAAAGCTTTGTTCTAAGGAGTCCAACAATTCAGCAATGGTGCTTCCGTTGGATTCTAGAGTAGCTTGATTATTAGTAAAACTCTGAAGAGTCGTAGGAACTAAAACTTTTACAGCCATAGAAGTACAAAATGAAGAGTGAAGAGTTAGGAATCAAGTTAACAGCAAAGAGTTATGAATAAAAAACTCATAACTCATAACTCTTAACTAAACGAGGACTTGTTGCCATTCCAAGCGATCTAGAGTCCGCGATCGCTCTAGTGCACGTTCAAAACTATCGAGTTTGGCATCAATAGTCAATGGTTCACCAACGTAGCCTTGGATTGCTTCTTGGGTTTTCAAACCATTGCCGGTGATGTAAATCACGGTAGTTTCATCTGGATCAATCTTGCCAGCTTCTACCAGTTTTTTCAGCACGGCAACGGTTGTACCACCAGCCGTTTCTGTGAAGATGCCTTCGGTTTCTGCCAGCAGCTTGATGCCATCAATAATTTCTGCATCATTGACTGATTCAATGTTACCACCAGTCTTCTGAGCTAACTCCACAGCATAAATGCCGTCTGCTGGATTGCCGATCGCTAGGGATTTAGCAATTGTATTCGGTTTAACTGGTTTAATAAAGTCGCGTCCTTCTTTGAAGGCTTGGGCGATGGGTGAACATCCTTCCGCTTGAGCACCACTGAAACGGACTTTCTTGTTTTCTACCAAACCAACTTCGATAAATTCTTGGAAACCCTTATAAATTTTGGTAAATAGTGAACCAGATGCCAAAGGAGCAACAACATGATCGGGTAGTTCCCAGCCTAGTTGTTCCGCAACTTCAAAGCCTAGCGTCTTAGAACCTTCAGAGTAATAAGGACGCAGATTAATGTTGACAAAACCCCAACCATGTGTATTAGCAACTTCTGAGCAGAGACGATTTACTTGATCGTAGTTGCCTTTAACGGCCATTAGGGTGGGACTGTAGATTAGACTACCGAGAATCTTACCGGCTTCTAAATCTGCGGGGATGAACACACAGCAGTCTAAACCGGCGTGAGCTGCGATCGCAGCTGTAGAATTTGCCAAGTTACCCGTGCTAGCGCAAGAAACAGTAGTGAAACCTAACTCCCGCGCCCTAGACAAGGCAACTGACACCACCCGATCCTTAAAGCTCAGGGTGGGCATATTAACGGCATCATTTTTTATATAAAGTTTATTTAGACCCAGGCGACGGGCAAGACGGTGGGAACGAACCAAGGGAGTCATCCCCGTTCCCACATCTATAACATTGTCAGTGGCGACGGGTAAAAAGGGACGGTAGCGCCAAATTGAATTTGGCCCGGCTTGAATTGTTTCACGAGTGACAGTGAGACGTAGAGCGCTGTAGTCATACTTGACTTCTAACGGCCCAAAACATAACTCACAAACATTACTGGCCTTGAGTTCATATTCTGCACCACATTCCTTACACTTCAAGGCTTGAAAGTAGGCAGTGCTGGCTTTGGTTTGGGTTGTGATTGCCTGAGTCATAAACTAGCTTTCCCTGTTTGTCTGTCACTGTCGTTTGATAGTAACACGAGCAAAAATACCAGTCAAACATACCCGACAAAAATAGTCGGGTATGGCTAGTATTGAAAAGAATAATCATTGTAAAACTTTAATATCAGTAATCAGTGAATTTAGTATTTATACCAGCAAACACAATGTTATAAAAAAAGAAAACCGCTCCAAGCATCAAGTATCAATACTTAGAAGACCGATGATTAAATTGCATTATATTTATGATGAATTTGCATTTTTTAAAATTACTCTCCCGTTGAAGTGATCTAGATCACTTAGTTAACTTTCAATTTTTTTTATCTAAATAACTCCACAGAGTAGTACAGACTTTTGAAAGCAAAGACTCAAAAGCATTTTCAGATATAGCTTTTAGTGTTTTGTGCGTCTGATTAAACCACTAAAATTGCTATCTTATGTTGCCAAAATAAAGTTAATCTTTCAGCTTTGATCGACTCATTCATAGCTAGAGAAGTTACTTATTTACACGGAAGATTTTTTTTGCTGTAAAAGCTACATTGCTATTTACATCGACAAGCCAGTGAAATAAAGTAATAAATTACACATATTTGCGATTGCGATCCTTGAGAATCAAGGATCAGCCTAAAACAAGTAGACAAGTTATTTCTGGTGATTGCCTCAATATAGTTTTTAGGAGTGGTAATAACTCAACTCCCTAAACACGCATTCCCAAAACTTCAACATTTTGGGCAGCCATAATCGGTAATTCTCTAAGGAATTGCCGAACTTTATCCTGTCTCAAAACCCAAGATACAAGTTCAGCAAATAAATAAACTACTTCTATGGTAAACCGAAATAAATCTCTCAACAAGCAGCGCAAGCCTTACCAATCTCTAGTAGCAACAGCATTATTAACTGGTAGCCTTTTCCAATTTATTGCACCTGTATTAGCTGACGGAACTACTGCGGGTACATCTATCAGTAACACAGCAACTGCTACCTACGAAGATCCTAACAATCCAGGAACTCCTATTAATACAACTTCTAACACCGTCACTGTTACAGTGGCAGAAGTTGCTGGTATCACAGTTGAATCTACTGGTGTATTAGATAATAACGGTGGTAACGTAGAAGTTAATGATTTATTAATCTTCAATTACACCATCACTAACGTTGGTAACGACCCCACAGGCTTCCGTATACCCAACCTCGCCACAACAACTGGTTCAGCTACAGTATCGGGAACCCTACCAAACGGTGGTACACCTAATAACTTGCAATATAGTATTGACAATGGTGTCACCTGGATTAACATTACAACTGATGTTGTTGTACCAAATATTCCTGTAGGTGGTCAAGTTTTAGTCAGAGTACCAGTTACCGTCCAACCAGGCGCTCAAAACGGTGACATAATTACAGTTAGGCTCGGTAATACTCCTGGCAACGCTCAAAACGTCTTGCGGAATCCTGATGGTGGTGACGTTTACACTGTAGATAACGCTGACGGTAGCCTCATCAATGAAGTAGCTGGCGCTCCAGTTAACGGTACTAGGGAAGCTAGTGATACATCTACCGATGTGAGAATTGGTGGAGTTGTTCAAAGCTATTCTTTAGCTACTGTTCTCAAGACACGCACTGCTTACAGCAACAATAGTACACCCAACTTAATTACAGATGACACCTTAACTTATGGGTTGAGTTTGCGAGTTGAAGGTAATGATCCTACAGGACGGGGAATTACCCCAGCCCCATTGGAAGGTAGAAACATCAACCTTGATGGTTCAACTGTTCCACGCATCTTAGTTTCAGATGCCATTCCCACAGGTACAGATTTAGTTTCAGTCACTGCGCCTGCTGGGTGGATAGCAGTCTACACCATATCTCCAATTGGTACTAATGCCAATGATGCAGCATGGACAACAACAGCACCACCCCTTGCTACAGTTACCCGCGTTGGTTTTGTCAATAATCCTGCAACTGTTACATCAGTTGCACCTAATCAAACAGTTACTGGTTTCTCCGTTCAATTAAAAGTAGAATCTGGTGCAACATCACCCTTAATTGTTGCTAACATTGCTCAACTGTTTGGTCAAACTCCCGGTAATACCTTCCCTGTATACGATGAATCTGGTGATCAAAATCCCAGTAACTTCGGTGGACAAGTGGGTAACATGACACCATTTCCAGGTACAGATATTAATAATGATGGTGTCCCAGAGACTTTGGTTGTTGATGATGGTTTTATTAACAACCCAGCTACACCAGAAACAGGAGTTGATGGCAATAACGATAACACTGGTGTTGGTAATGGTGGTGAAGCGAACATCTTTACGGTAGAAGTTGCTGTAGCTTCAGCAATTCTCAATGGCCCAATTAATGCGCCCAATGCCATCGGCCCATCTGGTGGAACCAATGATGACTTTACTAACAAATCTTCTCTAGTCCCAGCAGGTACACTACCAAATACCACGCTTAACCCGCAACCAGTGGGCTTTACAAACACCATCAGAAATAGTGGTGCTAATGCTAGTAACTATTCTCTAGTACCTATACCACCTGCAAGTAATACACCTGCGGGAAATAATGCAGACTTACCCACAGGTACGTTAGTCACCATTACCTACGGTTCTGAATCTAGATCCTATATTTGGAATGGTACGAATTTCCTCTTTGATATAGATCGTAATCCTGCTACGACGGGTGATCAATCAGCTATTGATGCCACAACTGAATACATTACCATTCCTAACGTGGCGGCTGGTACTAATGTCAACTACGGCGTGGAAATTGATTTACCTGCTAATACTGAGTTATCCACAGATATTGACAGAGGTTTTCCAGTGCCAATTACTGCCTTTGTGGATGATGGTACTGCTGGTTTAGGTGCAGAAACTGTTCGCAACACGACGATTGACCGTGTATATACTGGCTTCTTGAAATTGCGGAAACTGTCAAGAATTCTAGATCAAAATGGACAGCCAGTGTCAGGGGCTGATGGTCAACTCAGCAATCTTCCCAAGAGTCCTGTACCTGGAAACATTATTGAGTATCAGATTCAGTACAGTAACATTTCTGAGCCACAATCTGGTAACGGTAACATCATCTTAAACGCCAGCAATGTGGTGATTAATGAAAATGGTGTCACACTTCCTAATAACTGGGCGTTAGACCAAGATAATAACGGCCAAATTGATACCAGCAACATCATTGGTTCAGCTACTGACCCCAACGGTAATATTCAATTCTTCAACGGTAATCCTGCTACTAACTCTGGTAGTGACCAGACTGGAATAACTGTAACTACAGATGTGACTAGATATGTCAATAGTGTCACCGGTCAGGTAGCCCCAGGTCAGCAGAGAACATTCAGCTTCCGACGTAAGGTTAACTAATTCGTTGGGATTGGGGACTCTGATGTTTGCAAACTCATTGGCGTGGTCACTGAGCTTTGTCGTTCGCGTAGCGTCTCGTAGAGAAGTGCAGTTTCTCGTAGAGAAAAGATTGCACGATCGCTGCAACCAGTTGACCTTATCCCCAATCCCTAAATAGGAAGTAAAGAGGGGAGTGACTCTTTCTTAGCAAAAGCTGGGAAAGATAAGTCAACAATCAACATTCTGGAAGTTTTTTGAGGTGATTTATATGAAGCGTGTTTCTCTTGCAGGTTTAGGAGCGATCGCACTCATTATTACAGTTCCATTTTTCGGTCAAATTCCGGGAATCGCAAATGTATGGCATTCAGGAAGTGCTGTTGCTCAGAATATCAAAACTCAAGGGCAAATTCAATTGCGTTTAGAAGCAGAAAAGCAAGTGGTGGCACAGGATCAACAGGGTAAGCAAAGCCAGAAATGGGAACCTTTGAAAGGTCAAGTTGTGGTGCGACCAGGAGATGTGTTGCGATATACCTTGAGTGGCGAAAATAAGAGCGATCGCCCAGTTAAAAATCTGACTCTCAATCAAGCTATTCCGAAAGGAATGGTCTACGTGCTGAATTCTACCAATGTCGCCAACAATGCCAAAGTCATTTACAGCATTGATGGCGGGCGCAGCTTTGTCGAAAATCCCACTGTTAAAGTTACTCTTCCTGGCGGGAAAGTGGAAACAAAACCAGCCCCAGCCATTGCTTACACCCACATCCGTTTGCAGATTCCATCACTTGCAGCCAAGACAACAGTTAAGGCGACTTATCAAACCAAAGTGCGCTGATGGAGCAAGGGAGACGAATTTCCTGACTCGATAAAGAAGCGTTTCCAGGTTTCGCCTAGAAACGAGATTTGGCTTAACTGGATTTCCACAAATAAGTGCTTTTATTAACAACAAGCTTGACATTTCAGAGGAGATGTGTAGGGTGAGCCGTCCTCAAAACCAAAAGCAAATTACTTCTAGCGGTAGCTGGTGGCGACGGTTAACAGCTACTGTTCTTCTGGGAAGTTTTTTGCATACTACTATATCTATGCCAGCGATCGCGCAACAGACTAACAATCTGGTTGCGTCTTTGCCATTAATAAATCAAGCTACTTATACTTATACAGATTCCAGCAGTAATTATCAATATCAAGGCAGTTCTAGTCAGATCAATGTTAGTCCTAGCCCATTAGTTGACCCATTAGGACGGATATTAGGTTGCGCTGGCACAATTTTACCTGACTATACAGGTTTTTCAGTTGGGGTATACGAACCTAACTCTAGCGATCCAACGGGGACAGAATTAGGTAGCTTGGTTGCTTTGACTCGAACAGAGTTACCAGATATTCCTAATAACAACGTTCCTGGTGGTAAATCTCCAAATACCGAGAATAGTAATCCCTACTTCGTTACGAATAACCCTGCGGGTGTCTACAATTTCCTACTCGATCCGAATAAGGGTCAAACTGATCCAGGTAGAACCTACATTTTTGTAGTTAATGCACCGCCAAATTCTATTTACAAACAACGGCGGGTCAAGATTGAAATCCTTACTAGCAGTGGCACACAAGGTAATGGTGTCGTGCGATATGTCGCTACTTCTCTAGATGGTCAACCAATCAGTCTCACAGGCGAAACCAGGGTAGAACAAACAGTTGTTTTAGTTCCCAACGCCGAAACGGTGGGACTGGATTTATTAGCCTTTGAATTCACCACAAATTTGTGTCAAGCCAATCAGTTACAGATTATCAAAACAGGCGATCGCGCTGCTGCTGAACCTGGAGATACGGTAATCTACCGCCTGTCGGTGAAAAACCTCGCTGATGCTGGTTTGAATAATATATTTGTCACCGACAATCTACCTTTAGGATTCCAGTTTTTGCCCAAATCTGTGCGGGGAGAGTTGGACGGTCAACCAGTGACGATCACCTCAGAACGGAATGGTAATACAGTGACATTCCGCACAGATGTAACGATTCCCACAGAGAAAGTCTTAAATATTGTCTACGCTGCTCAACTAACAGCCGATGCGCTGCGGGGAAATGGTCGTAACAGTGCGATCGTTAATGCTCAACGAGCTGATAACCGTTTTAGTACTAAGGATGGCCCTGCAACTCACCAGTTGAAAATTCGTCCAGGAATCGTTTCTGATTGTGGCACGATTATCGGTCGCGTGTTTGTTGATAAAAACTTTGATGGTGAACAACAGCGTGGTGAGCCTGGAGTACCAAATGCGGTGATTTTTCTGGAGGATGGAAACCGCATCACTACAGATCCAAATGGGTTGTTCTCCCTAGCGAATGCCTTACCTGGATATCACACAGGTGTACTAGACCTCAGTAGTGTAGCCGGTTACGCCCTAGCTCCCAATAAGAAATTCCGCGAACGGAATAGCCAATCTCGCTTGGTGCATTTAGAGCCTGGTGGCTTAGTACGCATGAACTTCGGTGTCACCCCCACATCTCAGGAGCCAGTCAAGAAATGAAACCCAGACTGCAATGTGCAACTACATTTAACCTGAAGTTGATGGGGGCGATGCCAGTACTAGCTCTTAGCCTTGTTTTGTATCCTGCGATCGCCAAAGCAGAAATCACTGGTGAAAACTTACTTTTCCCTGATTCTCCCTTGCAAACAGATAAGGGTGTGGAAAAACTCTCTCCAAACCTCTCCCCCTCTAGCACAGAGGCTTTGAATTCTTCCCCTGTAGAAAAGGGGAATGAGGGGTTAGGTTTGGCTTTGGTTGTTGCAGATGATGTGAAAAATCAGGTCGAAGTTCAAGCAGATCAGAACAAAGTGCTTGAAAAAAGTACGAATTCCACTTCTTTGCATCTTTTGGGAAGTTCTGACAAGCAACTTTCACCCCTCGAACTTCCCTCTAATACTTCAATTTCAGATGTCCAACTAAGTGAAAGGGAAATACAAGCATTTCAACCAGCAACTTCTATTGATTTGCCTAGAGGCTTACGCAAAATAGCAGAAATCAAGAACGACGCAAGCAAAGATACAGAGACACAGTTTCAAGCTTATTCAACGGAAATACAAGCATTTCAACCAGCAACTTCTATTAATTTGCCTAGAGGCTTACGCAAAATAGCAGGAGTGGACAAGGGGACAAGGGAACAAGGGGTGAATGAAAATCTTCCTGCGTCCTCCCCTCCCCCCATCTCTACGGCAGTTAAAATTCTGACTCCGACGGCTGACAGTGTAGTAGATGTCCAAGCTACCACGGTGATTGTGCAGTTTCCTGCTGGTAGTCAAGTCGAATTGCGGGTAAATGGCGCGTTGGTAGACCCTTCTTTAGTGGGACGGACGGAAACTGATGCTACCACCAACTTAGTAACGCAGACATGGTATGGTGTCTCGTTAAAAGAAGGTACAAACACCATCTCTGCACAAGTTGTTGGAGGAACAGAACCCCCTGTAACGATGCAAGTCGCAGTTCGGGGAGCGCCGCAGCAACTAACTTTAGAAACAGTTGAGTCTCGTATCCCAGCAGATGGACGTTCTACGGCTACAATCCGGGGTCAATTCATCGATGCAAATGGCAATCGCTCTAATCATGATGCTGTTGTTACCCTCGTACCTACTGCTGGAGAGTTAGTTGGGAAAGACTTTAAACCCGATGAACCGGGATTTCAAGTGGAGGCGAAAGGGGGACAATTTACAGCTAGGTTGCGATCGCAACTGAAGGCGGAAACTGTCACAATTCGCGCGATCGCTAATGATTTAGAAGCCTTTACCCAATTACAATTTGAAACGGCACTGCGTCCAAGTTTGGTAACAGGGGTCATAGATTTACGTTTGGGGGCTAGAGGTACAAATTATTACGGCAGTTTCCGTGATTTCCTCCCTCCTGACAAAGACAACAGAACGCAATTAGATTTCCATTCAGCAATATTTGCCACTGGTGCGATCGGGGAATGGTTATTTACAGGTGCATATAACAGTTCTCGCAGTCTCAATGAAGATTGCAATTGTGATAATCGCCTATTTAGAACTAACCAATTTAGTGAGCAAAACTATCCTGTCTACGGCGATAGCTCGAATGTTGATGTGGTCGCTCCTTCCATTGACAGCGTATTTCTGCGTTTTGAGCGTTCATCTCGTATTCCCGGCTCTGATCCAGATTATGCCATGTGGGGTGACTACAACACAGAAGAATTTGCGCGGCGATCGCAGCAATTTACTTCTATCACCCGTCAACTCCACGGTTTTAAAGCTAATTACAACTTAGGAAACTTACAAATTACAGGTTTCTATGGGAATAACTTAGAAGGATTTCAACGCGATACCATTGCTCCTGATGGTACTAGTGGTTATTACTTCCTCTCTCGCAGAATCCTACAAGCAGGTAGTGAAAACGTCTTTATCGAGTTAGAAGAACTCAATCGTCCTGGGACGGTACTAGAACGGAAGCAGCTTAACCGAGGCCCAGACTACGAAATCGACTACGATCGCGGTACATTATTATTCCGCGAACCGATTCTTCGCACCGATATCGATCAAACTGGACAAGTCTTGGTACGCCGGATTATTGTTACCTACCAATACGATGACCAAAACTCTGACAGCAATATCTATGCTGGTCGTTTGCAATATAACCTTTCCCGCAAGCTGAACCAGGAAAGTTGGATAGGAGCAACTTATGTTCAAGAAAATCACGGGGTGCGTGACTTTCAACTCTACGGTGCAGATGCGCTCATAGCTTTAGGCGATAAGGGTAAGTTAATCGCAGAATATGCCCATTCCACTAACGATTCTGATGTTGTGGGAAAAGTTAGTGGTGACGCCTACCGATTGGAAGCTGAGGGGCAAATTGCCAATGGGATTCAAGGTCGTGCCTATTATCGCTTTGCTGATACAGGTTTTGCCAATAATGCCACTATCAGCTTTGTTCCAGGACAAACCCGTTATGGAGCGCAGGTTACAGCTAAACTAACTTCAAGTACCAACGTCAGGGTGCAATACGACCACGAAGACAATTTTGGGATTGCTCCCCAACCCCTAGACACCTTTGAAGAACTATTTGCGCCTCGTTATGAGGCCATACCTGGGAGCAAGGTTGATAATTCGCTGACAACAATTTCTGCCGGGATTCAACAACGCTTAGGTAAAGCTATTCTGGATCTGGATTGGATTCATCGTCGTCGGGAAGACCGCATCCCCGACAGTGCCCTAAGTAGTAATTCTAATCAATTGCGATCGCGCTTTACGGTTCCCATTGCTAAAAACCTGACTTTTCAAGCCCAAAATGAACTAAGTTTATCTTCCCAAAAAGATACTGTTTACCCAGACCGGACTATCTTAGGGTTAAATTGGGCATTAATTCCTGGTGTCAGCGTCAGTCTAGCTCAACAGTTTTACACTGGCGGTCAATTTTCGGGTAATTCCATCACCAGCTTAAGTGTCAATGGTGAACACAAACTCGGTACTGATACCACCTTGACTGGTCGTTACTCAATTTTAGGTGGTGCCAATGAACTGACTACCCAAGGTGCAATTGGTCTAAATAACCGTTGGACTATTGCTCGCGGATTGCGACTAAACTTAGCTTACGAACATATATTTGGCAACTTCTTCGGACGAACTGCGGCGGGTCAACAATATGCCCAACCCTACGCCTTTGGTCAATCAGCATCTGCGATCGGATTTGAGGGTGGCGATAGTTACAGCGTTGGGTTGGAATACAGCGATAATCCGAAGTTTCAAGCCAGCGCTCGTTACGAACATCGTTCCTCTTCTGGTGGTAGCAATACAGTAATTACCGCAGGTGCTACAGGTAAAATTTCTCCGGCTCTCACCGCTTTGGTACGTTATCAACAGGCAAACTCTTCCAACCAAAAGCTTTCAGGATTGGGAGATACCGCTAATTTGAAGCTGGGTTTAGCCTACCGCGACCCCAATAGCGATAAATTTAATGCTTTGTTGCGTTATGAATATCGTCAAAATCCGGCGATTATTCCTGAGACTATTTTGTTAGGTAGTGGTACGGGTTCCCAAGACCATACTTTTGCTTTAGAAGCTATTTATGCCCCTAACTGGCAATGGGAATTCTACGGTAAATATGCTTTGCGTAACAGTACTTCTTATTTAGCTAACGATTTAGTTGGTACAAGTACGGTTAATTTGGGACAATTGCGAGCTACCTATCGTTTGGGATATAGCTGGGATTTAGTTGGTGAGGCTCGCTGGATTGGTCAATCTAACTATAGTGAGACGGGCTTTGTTGTGGAAACAGGCTATTACCTAACTCCTAATCTGCGTATTTCTGCGGGATATGTTTTTGGTAAAGTTGATGACCGAGATTTTTCTGGGGCACGTTCCGCAGGCGGCGCGTATTTGGGTTTCACGGTCAAGCTTGACGAATTGTTTGATGGCTTTGGACAACAAAAGCCTGTACAACGTCAGCAAGCAGAATCTACGGTGCAAGCTCTGGTAAAGAAATTAAGACGGTGAAATATCTTATTGTAGAGACGGCGATTCATCGCGTCTCTTGTCTTAACCGAACAGTAATGGTTTCAGTCGGGGTTTAAATCCCCGTCTGAAAATGGATTCAATTTTACGGAAAATCTGAATGGAGTACACCCGTAGGGGCACAGCATGTTCCCTACACCTTGCGATTTACGTTGTACCGCATCTGAATGGGAACCGCTATAAATATCCGTTCAGACTTTCCAAGACGAACTTTGAATTTTTAAGCTTCCTTTTTCAGCATCCAAGCGGAGTAAGCATCCTCGACAAATCTGCCTTGATGACGAGTTCCCTTATGCTTACTTACTCTTACTTTCAGAGTAGTTGTGAAAACTCCATCCATTACCTGATGTCCATAACCACAAACTTGACCAACCTGCCCTGTTCTTTGATGCAAAGCATAATCTCCAATATTCAGCATAATTCTGACTCCCTAATTAACTAGGTTGAGTAGTTTGTGTTTGACTGTTTGTGCGCGGTAAAATCACTTTGATGATATTAGTTCTGCGCTCAAAGCTGTAAAAATTAAGCTGCAATCTTCGGTCGGGTATTGGGTGCAGTTTGAGCCAGCAAACGGCTGTATAGCTGAGTCAGTCGGAATGCTACACTATACCAACTAAAGGCAATTTCTGTCCGTTGCCTTGCCGCTTCGCCTAACTGGTCTCGCCAAGCTGGGTTGATCAGAATGCGGTCGATGGCAGCAGCAAAAGCGACTTCATCTTTAGGGGGCGCGAGTAACCCTGTGACTTCTGGTACAACAGTAAACTGCAACCCACCAACATTACTAGCTACGACTGGAGTTTTACTCGCCATTGCCTCAATGGCAACTAAACCAAAAGGTTCATAGTGACTGGGCACTACGCAGACATCAGCAGCCGCGTAGTAGAAGGGGAGGACAGTTTCATCTAGGCGACCGGCAAAGGTTGTACAATTTTCTAATCCAAGTTCAGTGACGATACTAGCGATGCGATCGCGTTCGATTCCATCACTCTGGCCTGGACGACTACCACCCCCAATCACTAGTTGGAGGTTAGCTTCACCCCTTAAACTAGACTTGGCAATGGCTCGTACCAAAGTTTCAATTCCTTTGCGTCGGTCAAAACGACCAACGTAGAGAACCATCTTGGCATCTGGTGCAATTCCCAACTTTTCCCGTGCAGCAGACCTCGGAATTTCTCCAAATTTATCAGTATCAGTGCCACAGGGAATCATTTCAATATTCCCCTTGCTCGAAACGAGTATCCGCATGTGCTTCTGTTCTTGCGGACTGGTCGCAACCACACAATCTACAGTTTCTAAACAGGCTTTTTCTACAGCTAATCGCTGGGCTGCAATTACGGGAACATCACTAATACTTCTGTATTTGACTGCTCCTAAAGAGTGATATGTATGCACCTGCATTAACGGTTGCTGCTTTTTCAATTCCATACCAACCCAAGACGACAACCAGTAGTTGGTATGAATTAGGGAGTAATGAAACCCTTGATTTTGCTGAAATCTCTGGAATTCTTCGATGAATTCAGGCAAATGATTGAACAATTTATCTCGCCCAATAAACTCAGCTGGGCCAGCTTTTAAGCGAATAGTACGACAGTTTGGATTATGTTGAGCGATCGCAGCTTGGTCAGGACTACTACGACGAGTGAACATATCCACTTGCCAACCTTGCTGGGCTAGGGCATAACCTACTTGACGCACATAGACATTTTGACCCCCAGCCTCTTCCTGACCAATTTCAACAGCCGGGTCGCCATCAACGGAAATTAGGGCAATGCGATGTTTCTTATTCTGGAACATAGCTGATTTTCACCTCAAGGCAAATAATCCTACCTCAGACGCCAGAAATCAAGATATTTTTATCCTCTTTCAAGGCCGAGGGCAGGCACAACGAACCGCAAAGTTACCAGCCAAAGGACACTGACGAGAACAAGACATTACTTGTAAGAATGCTGCTCGTTCAGTCTCCTCTCAATGCCGACGAAGTTAGCTGACGGGCTAGGACTGAGAGATGTCCTTCTTAAGAAAGCTATGAGTTGTGAGTTATAAATTAATGTATTTAGTACCTTTTAACTCCTCACTCCTAACTCTTAACTCCTAACTCTCTTCAAGATACGCCCCAAGTTTGGTTCCTCCGCTCCGGTTTACCCTTTACAAATCTTTTTATAGGGATTTAGTGGATTAGGCAGACTGTTTTATTTTTCTTAAAGATTTATAACGTGTCATCATCAGCTATGTCAAGAGTATGAACCAAAAAAGTGTGTTTGAAATCACGTCAAGCCTCGTTGTGCCTAGTGTTGAAGAATAAGAATGTAGGGAAAACTCAGCATTTATGAAATGCTTTCAACAATAAGCTTACTGGTATTTGCAGCTACAGTTTCTTCAGCTTTTTAAGTTCTACTAAAGCTGTAAATTAGAGCAAGGACTAGCTTAACCTACCTTCTAGGATGTTGTGTACTTATATTTCCTATGTTGTTCAGCGAAGCATCTCAGATTTGCAAAAATATCTCTTAAAAAATCCGAAAAGCAGCAACTTCAGTTTGGAGATTCAGCATATACCTAAAATAAGTCATAGGAAATATGAATCTAAAGCTGAGATTTAAACCAGTTGCTCACAGTTGGGTTGCTCTACATCCGCAGCCTAAAGGGGTAATTCAATTTATTGCAGGAGCTTTCTTTGGTACTTTTGGCCCCATGCTTTTTTATCGCTATCTGCTTCAATCTCTATTTGACCAGGGATATACAATTATTCTTCTACCGTTTAATTTTACTTTTAATCATTATGTAGAAGCTGGTTTTCTCATGAGAGAGCAGTATGAGATTCTACCAGAGCTTGTAAGAATGGCAACTGTTGAGAAATACGACTATGAAGCTTATCTAGATCGGAAAAACTTTTCTTGGATTGGACATAGCCTTGGCTGTAAATATATATCTCTCTTAGAAGGATTTAGTGCTCTTCCAGAAGATTCTCAAGCAAGAGAACAGTTTATTAGGCATCTCCTATCTAAGACTTCGGATGAGTCACAGATAAAAAGTGTAATTGCGGATATTAACATTCTCATTGAGGAACTAAAACGAAAAATGGTAGAAGTTCATAACTTAATTTGCACTTACATAGATAGGGACATAGAAATTAACAGTGTCTTTATCAAAGGGCAAACTTCTATCTTATTAGCACCTGCTATTACTGAGACATCTAGCGCAATTCGTCCTAAATTTTTAGCAGATATCATCGATAATCTTGGTTTGGGTGTGAAACCAACCCGTGAAGAAACCTATCATTTAATCAAGGAAAGCAAGCTATTTAATCTCACGGGTTTGGTTTGTTTCAAATCAGATAAGATTGCTGAATCAACCTGTGAATGGTTTACTAAAACTCTTAAGAAACCACCTGAAAATTTTCGGAGAACTGTAGCAGGTGGACATTTAAGACCTCTAGGTATTCAACTAGGTAAACATATCATTAATATTTTTGATAAACCGTTGATTGAATCAGTTAAAGAGCGAAATAAAGCATTTGAGCATAATGTAATTCAATTGCTTGAGGAACTGAAAGAAAAATCTACATAATGGGTATTGGGTATAAGAGGCAGAGGGGTAGGGGGACAATACTTCTCGGTTAAGGGGAAAAGGGGAAAGGTAAAAGGGAAAGAAAAACCTTTAACCCTTACCCTCAAACCCGATTCTGAGTTAAAAATGCTTAACCGAGAAGTATTGGGTAGGGGGTAGGGTGCAGAGGAGAGGAATTTTTCCCCTGCTCCCCATTCTCCACTCCTAGCCGTTTTTCATAACAATCCCAACTCTTCGGGAAAACCGAGCATGATGTTTAGGTTTTGGACGGCGGCTCCTGATGCGCCTTTACCCAGGTTGTCGAGACGAGCAACTAGCAAAACTTCTTTGGTAGTGTCGTTGGCGAATACAAAAACCTGAACAAAGTTGGTGTCGTTCATGGCGATCGCATCCAGAAATATTCCGTCTCTCAGCAGAGTAGAATCTTGAAATGGAGGAACCTGCACAAACTTTTCACTTTGGTAGTAGTCAGTAATTGCTTGATGAATAACCTTACCTGATGGTGGATTATCCAAAATCCCTAGCGGTAAAGGCACCTGTACCAGCATTCCTTGCTCAAAATCCCCTACTGCGGGTACGAACAACGGTGGCGATGCTAATCCTGAGTAATGATGCATTTCTTTAACGTGTTTATGCCCAAACTGCAAACCGTAGATGCTGTATGGATAGAGTGAATCTGCTCCGGCTTGTTGCTCGTGGAAGGTATGGTATTGTTGAATGAGATTTTTGCCGCCACCAGAGTAACCTGATACTGCATTAATGGTGATGGGAAAATTATTCTTCAGCAGTCCCTTGGCAATCAATGGACGGATACAAGCTAAAAATCCTGTGGGATAACAGCCTGGATTGCTTACAAACTGGGCGCTGGCAATTTTCTCTCGCTGTCCTGGATTTAATTCAGGGAAGCCGTATGCCCAGTCTTGAGCAGTGCGATGGGCACTACTAGCATCAAGAATCTTCACTCTAGTATTACTGACTAAACTAACAGCTTCGCGGGCCGCATCATCAGGCAGGCAGAGAATAACAACATCAACAGCATTGATTAGTTTGGCTCGCTCAGTTGCATCTTTACGTTTAGATGCCTCAATGCTAACTAACTCGATGTCATCCCGTTGGTTGAGGCGTGAGTAAATTTGTAAGCCTGTGGTTCCCGATTCCCCATCAATAAAAATCTTCGATTTAGTAGTCATGCGCTTTTTATATGTGAGTGATATTTTGACTGATTAATACTTACAACAGAAAGCAGAAGACAGAAAGAAAAAATTACAAGTTTGCTTTTGAAGTGAAGTACAAAATTGCAGGACTCATGCCTCAGATAGAAAGAGTTTCTACCTCCTGCCTCCTGCCTCCTGAATTGACCTCTGGTAAATGAATTATAGAAGTAGGAGTTATTTTTAACGATCAATTTTTGAATTAAATTAGCCTGCTTTCACCATCCATACCAAAAAGCTCAGAATTGTTTGGATAGGAGGAAGAGAATAATCCATTAAATCAATTGTGACTGTTTGCGCTTCTAGTCTGAGAAAGCGCCATTGGGTTCCACTGCTTACAGTGCCGTAAACTGCTGTTAAGGGTTGTTCTCTGGCTTGATTGAATCGCTGTGCAGCTACCATTTCTGCAATGCATTGTCCTAATCCAGATTTTAAATCTGATTTTTTCGCTTCAACAATGACAATTGCAGGTGCTTCCACCGTTAATTGTTCAGATGAACGGCAAAGCAGGAAGTCACATACACCGTTGAGTCCAATACTCGCGTCAACGTTAAATTCTTCCCCTGAAAACACGCTAATTGAGGAATTGAAGATGCGTCGTACTTCCAGCAATATAGGATTAATTATCGCCTCTGAACGAGCTTTTTCTGTATCTACAGCGATCGCCCACGGTAAATCCTCTAAAATACCTTGCAGTCTGGAACTTGGAGTAATGGGTTCAATCGAGTCTGGGAAAAAGCGGACTCCTTCCACAGTAGTCAGGTGAAAATCTTGTTTCACTTTGTCAATGGTGAATTGACTGTAGGGCATGATAATTGACACTCTCCATCAATTTACTTGATTGTAATAAATTGTTATTTTTGCCTTCGCCTTCTCCCTCTTATGCTATAAATTTTCGCTTCAAAGGCTACTCCTCCCAAGCGAGAGTGCGTTTGACTGCCTTTTGCCAAGTACCAAAGTTGGACAATGGGCGATCGCTTTTCGGTTCAAACACACGTTCAATCTGCCGTTGTTCTACCAATGCTTCATAGCTCTCCCAAAATCCTACAGCTAAACCTGCTGCAAATGCTGCACCCTGAACGGTGGTATCGCGCATTATCGGCCGTTCAACTGGAATACCCAATACATCAGCCTGAAACTGCATCAAGAAATTATTCTCACAAGCACCACCATCTACAGTTAATCGATCAACTGGAGTACTACTAGATGCATTAATTGCTTGTACCACTTCTAGTACTTGATAGGCGATCGCTTCCAGGACGGCGCGGACTAGATGCTCTGGTTGTACACTAGCAGTAATGCCGAAAAAGGCTCCCCTAGCGCTCATATCCCAATAGGGTGCGCCCAATCCACTAAATGCAGGCACAAAATATACTCCGCCATTATCTTTTACCTGATTGGCCATAGCTTCAGTTTCAGCAGCAGTTTTAATCAGCTTCAGGCGATCGCGCAACCATTGAATACAAGCTCCGCTAGTAAACATACTACCTTCTAAGGCATAGCCTACATCTAAAGTTTCTCTTGGATTTCCTTGTGTCCAAGCCACTGTGGAAATGAGTTGATGTGGCGAGCGCACAATTTGATCGCCTGTGTGAGCTACTAAAAAACTACCAGTACCGTAAGTACATTTCATCAAACCGGGGCGATCGCAGCCATGACCAAATAGGGCAGCTTGCTGATCTCCCAAGATGGCAGTGATGGGAATTTCAGCGCCCAATAAAGTAGGATCAGTAACTCCAAATACTCCTAAACTAGGCTGAATCTGTGGCAAAATATGAGCCGGAATTTGAAACAGATCCAGTAAAGTCTCATCCCACTCACAGGTTTTGAGATTCATTAGCATTGTCCGGCTAGCGTTGCTGTGATCAGTAGCATGGACTTTTCCACCTGTGAGGTTCCACAGCACCCAGGTATCAATAGTGCCTGCTAAAACATTGTTCAGGTCAATATCTGTAAAATTGTCTAATAGCCACCTGAGCTTAGTTGCAGAAAAATAAGCATCAATAATTAATCCGGTGCGATCGTAAATTTCTTCTGCATAGCCTTGCTCTTGTAACTGGTGACAAAGGGGAGCAGTGCGGCGATCTTGCCAAACGATCGCTCTTTGGAGTGGTTTACCAGTAGTTTTGTCCCAAATCAAACAGGTTTCACGCTGTACAGTTAGTCCCAAGGCTGCGATCGCTGATGGAGCAATCTGGGCATTCGCAATTGCGGTTTGCATCACCCAACAGGTATCTTGCCAGATTTGTTGAGGGTCATGCTCTAACCATCCTGGCTGAGGATAATACTGAGTTAGTTCTTTGTATGCTTGTCCAACAATCTTACCATCTGCGTTAAACACAAAGGCGCGATTGCCTGTAGTACCTAAGTCCAGTGCTAAGATGTAGCCCGATAATAAAGTTGTATTGTCAAGTGTGTGCATAAACGCTTTGAATGCTGCGTAGGTTGTAGCCCGCCGTAGGCATCGCGATTTTAACAATAACCCATTCGTGGTATGAATCTAAAGTCTGTTTTGGGAATATGCAAGTGATACCTGCGGTTCTTGCTAGCCTACGCTGATTACCCACGAGCAAATAATGATTAATGGAGTAACTAACCCAACGCTTCCCAAATTATTGATTAACAACTTTTACTTGAGTCAAATTATGGAACTTTTTCAAATCAAGCCATAGCAAATATATGAATTTATCCACTAACTTTATATAGAATATTGATTGATATTTTCGGACTATTCCATAATTGTCTACTATAATATTGAATACTTCGACTCCCAGACTCGAACGATAAATATTATATCGTAGCTACTAATGGTAGAACCGACTATTGGACAGTTAGAAATAGAGATATCACAGCAAATTGTAAATTTATATAATGACAGGCTAGGTAAGTCTCCTAGCCAAATCATTTGCCATTTTTTTGATACTGAAATTGTAATTTCTTTAGAAAACTCTGTTACCCAAGCGGAACAAACCTTACGAAAGGGAGGTTATGATAGTTTAGCTGAACAAGTACGATTATATTTAGATAAAATAATTAAACTAGAATTGAAAAGTTTGATTGAAGAAACTATTGGTAAACCTGTATTAGACATCGTGACAAACACAAATTTAGCAACAGGTCGGACTGGGATTATTGTGGTTTTAAATCAATTAGCTGAGGTGCATAATCTCGAATGTATTCCCAACAAAAGTCTCAACAACTTAGCTGACTGATGTGGCGATTGATTACCACTTCTAATTGGTTAAAATCGAATGGTTTAGTAATGCAATCATCAAATCCTGTGTTCATTGTGGAGTCATCATCTTGTGCCATTGTTACAGGTGTTACTGCAATGATTGGGATAGTAGCAGTTTTTGAATCGTGTTTGAGGTCATCAATAACTTGGTTGGCACTTAAATTAGATAGCATCATATCTAGCATGATTAAATCTGGTTGATGAGTTTGTGCCAATATCACAGCCCTTATCCCTTGTTTAGTACAAATGCATGAGAAATTTAATGTTTCTAGATGAGAATTAAGTAGCTCTAAATCATGTAGACTCTGTTCTACAACTAAAATTAAAGGCTGTTCATTCATAAGCAGTTAATCCTGTCCAAGAAAGGTTAGGCATAAAGACTCCACCCATCAGAAAAACCTAGAGGTATTTTTTTCTGATAAGTGCTTAAGTAAATGTACGAGGCTATCTTCGGGTGACTAACTAAACCGTGAAATGAATTGGCTCGTGTATAATTCATTATGTTGTCTATCTACGTTAAATTTTAGGTAAAAACATCACAAGCTAATCATAGCATCAAGCAAATAGTAGCATATATGATGCATGGACTTACAATAATTCACTAAAAGACACAACTTGATGGTAAGTAGGTACACCGAAGGGACTTGGGGTTGCAGATTTAGTAGTTTTACTTAGCAATGTCAAAATTGCGTAGCAGCTTAGTAAGAACCGCAGGCATCACCATAAATTGAGCGAGTATATTTACTTATCAAGTAACTGACGTGCAAAAGCGATCGCCTCTGTTGGCGTTGAAACTTTCCCCTCAGCTTGTGCTACGGCAATTTCTGTCAACAGTTGGCCGATGATTGGCGAGGCTGGAATATCTAATGCTATAATCAGTTCCTTCCCGCTCACTAGTTGAGTGGGATGAGCGACCAGATCATCAGGGTTTATGTAGCGGTTGATCAAAGATGCCAAGACTTGGCAGCGCCTTGCTTTGGTTTCTTCTGTTGTAGCGACTGCTGTGTGTAGTGGCTTGTCACCAGACATCGCCTCTACCAAATTATCAAGTGCTACAGCTAGCACTGCCGTAGCGGGAAACATAATATCTGCGTCATGAAACAACAAGTATTGTTCTCGCAAGGACATATCGACTACTTGAAGCTGCGGTAATAGTTTCAAAGCAGTAGTTACACCCCGAATTTCGGCACGACTATAAGTTAGTTCCTGTAGCTCTATTTCTGCTAATTCTGGATTTGGATTGACTAGACTTGCAAGTTTGGCAATACCTAGCCAAGTAGTTTTGATCCGATCGCGGACATACTCTTGCAGTTGTGCCCCTAATTGTTGCCAATTTTGGGTGAGTAAGGCAGCTGCATCGTCAACTGCTGCTAGTTTGATCAAGCTTTCACGGGTGGCATTTTTGAAAAAAGGGGCAAGCAAACCATCTTCCCAAGCACTTGTGAGCCAAGGAGTACCCTGAGAATTACTGAGTAGATAGCCAATTTCTACCCGAAATCGTTCAGCTGCAACTTTGCTGATGTGTGATGCCAAAGAACGAATTGCAGCTTGGGTAGCTGGCTCAATGGTAAAACCTAGTTGGGCGGCTTGGCGATAACCTCGCATTAATCGTAAAGGGTCATCTTCTAGGTTCGCGGGTGATACCATTCGCAAAATGCCCTGTTGTAAGTCTACATAACCTTGCAGAGGATCGATAATTTCTTGTGTATGGGGATTATAAGCGATCGCATTTACTGTAAAGTCCCGTCTGTGCAAATCAACCTCTAAACTATCTCCTTCTTGTTGGGCAAAATCAGCCGTGGCGTGGGGAAAAACCACACGGGCAATTTGGCGTTCGGCATCGAGTAACACAAAACCAGCTTTGTAATGATGAGCGATCGCTCTCGCTACCTTTACTGCCTTGGATGGTATAACAAAATCTAGATCCAGATATTCGCGAGTTCTGCCAAGGAGCGCATCCCGTACAGCGCCACCTACCATATAAGCTGGTTGTGGCAAGAATTCTAAGCTAAAAGGCCAATTTTCGGGAGCGAGGGTAGAAGGAATTGATTCGTGCATTGTAATAAAAATCAACCCAGCAACTCATGAATAACAGTTGGGCTTAAGTTAGATTAACAATAAAGGCCCCTGGAGTTGGTTCTATTATGTGTATTTGCGTGAATTGCCACTATGTAGACAGCTGTGTTACCTATCATGCCGTAGAAGGGCAGCACCAACAGCCTCACTTGACTGAAACACCAGATTTTGATCCGAATGAACCTTCTATCAATGTCAATATTCGGACTCAAGATGATGTAATTGAAATGGAATGGGATGTTGTTGGTTGTCTGAGCTTTAAGCGAGAAACAGGTAAGTGGTCGAAATTGCGTCCTGGTGAATTAGTGCCGACTTGATAGAAAATGATTGGTGTATCTTACAGCTATTTTCAGGTAAATAGACCACGCAGTAGGGGCACAGCAATGCTCATTGGTGTCAACTTAACGTGAAACCCTTGTCAAAACGAAAACGGGCTTACCATCACGATCTGCGTTACCCCACCCTAACCCTCCCCTTGTAAAGGCTACGGTGTATACACAAGTCTGAAATAGCTGATTAACCAAGCTTTTACCCCACCCTAACCCTCCCCTTGGAAAGGGGAGGGAACTAGATTTCTTTTTCCCCCCCTTTCCAAGGGGGGATTAAGGGGGGTAAAAAGCCTGTGGAATAAGTGTTTGAGCTTAAATTGACACCAATGAGCAATGCTGTGCCCTTACGTCAGATGTGCTTCAAATACATGATTTCTGCTGTAATGAGATTTTGTTTATCAGCGATCGGTAATTCATGATATGGGGAGGAGATGTCAGCATAGCGATCGCTATTAGAGAGTGAACAGCAAGCAAAAATTTGCGATCGCGTTCTGATTTATGCTTGAATAAATCACGTTAACTCTATAAAAATACATATTTTAAGTAACTTTGACAACGGAACTAGAAGACTTTGCAATAAATAAATACGCTTTAGCACTACATACCACCACACCAGAGTTAGGTTTGGTAATTAGTAATTTTGCAGGCGATACTCGCTCTCAAGTTTGGAATTTGGGGCGTGATTTATCTAGCCTAATACATCAATATTTAATTGAATTTATCAAACCGCAAACTTGGGCAGATTTCTCGTTTATCGCAGTTGCAAAAGGCCCTGGCGGCTTTACAGGAACTCGGATTGGCGTTGTTACTGCTCGGACTTTGGGGCAACAGTTGGATATTCCTGTATTTGCAATTTCAACTTTGGCTGCGGTAGCTTGGTCAGAAGCAGGCAAAAGTCAAAATCCAAAAACTATTGCTGTGGAAATGCCAGCACAACGAGGTCAAATTTTTGCAGCTATTTATGAATTTGATCCAGATACTTCTAAACTAAAAATGTGTTTGTCAGATAGAGTGTTTACACCAGAAGCATGGCAGGAAACTTTAGCGAATTGGAACACTAATTATCAGTTGATTCAAGCCAAATCTGGGTTAGCAGCAACGGTGACAAGTATTTTGGAACTAGCTAATCTTGATTGGCAAGAGGGCAAATTTCCTAATTGGTCAGAGGCTTTGCCATATTATGGGCAACACCCAGTACAGGATGCATAATGCTTCTAAACTATTTATAAACATAGGACTAGCACTTTCAAGCTGGGTAAAATTTTTGGACAATAATTTCTCTTTTATCTGTGTTCTCTGCGCCTCTTTGGTTCAATAAATTACTTTTAAACCGCAGAGTCACAGAGGACGCAGAGAGGAAAACAGAGATTTTATGGAAACTCGTTGAAAAAATTACAGCTTCTCAATGAGAATGCTTCAGTAATTTTCCTGAAATAACTTAATATTATTTTTCAAAAACCCTCGTTTTCTTTGGATGACAGCAATAGTTTGGAGAGAATACGATGTGGCAAATAATATTTCTAGTTAGCAATATGGCATCTGTCAACTCAAAAGTTGCATCGTGTCCTCTGCCTAAATATTTGTAGGCTGCTTGACGGAATTCTTCTAATCTGGCAAGTTTCATATTGGCAACTGAGTAATGGTAGTTCGTTTCTCAGCTTCTGCCAAAAGGGGGCCTGTATTCAATCAGACTCCCTTTTTTTCTTGAATATGACCGATTTAGTCTAAACTCCAGTTATTATGAATTAACAATTATCAATTTTTAATTAGACGCTGCCTTTTCTGCTAAAGGATGAATTATTTCCTCCAGTGTTTGCAGTAACTCTTGCTCGTTATAAGGTTTAGAAAAGTAAGCCCGCGCCCCTAATTGCATAGCCAGTTGCCGATGTTTATTGCTACTACGAGAAGTTAGCATTGCAACTGGAATATTTTTTGTATCAACATCTGAATTTACCTTACCTAAAAAGCCATAACCATCAAGGCGAGGCATTTCAATATCACAAATTACTGCTTCAACTCTCAATCCACTATGGAGTTTATCTAAAGCATCTTGACCATCTTTAGCTTGCTCTACTTGATACCCTCCTTTTTCAAGGGTCAGGGCTAAGAAGCGGCGAACATTAATCGAGTCATCTACGATCAAAATTGTGCCTTTCTGCTTAACAGATGCTGCTGATATTTTCTCTTCATCAAATATGAGAAACGGTGTTTTTAACCTTGCCGATGGTAATTGAGTCCCTCTGGGAGTCCGGCGATTTGTCGCAATCCAATAGAGTAATTCGTTGGCATTAACTAGTGGCACTACTCGACCATCACCGAGAATTGTGCAGTTGCTAAAGCCTTCAGGTAAAGGAATATTTCCTTCAACTTGACGGATAGCAACTTCTTGCTCACCCCAACAACGATCTATTTGGATTGCTACTGACTGATTATTACCTTTTACTACTAACACGCTGCTAGTATTAATTGCTGGCGGAGTCTCCAATTCTGGGCTATCGTAACGCAGGCAATTAAACTCTAAGTAGCGAGTTAAGCGAATTAGTGGCAGCATGGTTCCTTGCCAATTTAAAACTTCGCTACCAGCCATTTGGAAAACTCGCTCGTCTTCGAGTAAAGATATTTCTGAAATCACATCTGTGGGGAATGCTAAGAGGATTTTGTTGATTTCTACTAGCAAAACTCGTGCAACGGAAAGTGTAAATGGTACTGATAAGGTGAAGGTAGTACCAACTCCTGGCTCCGTATCAACTTTGACATCTCCTCGAATTAGTTTGAGGTTATTACGAACCACATCCATCCCGACACCGCGGCCAGATAATGCTGTCACTTGCTCGGAGGTGGTAAAGCCTGGTTCAAAAATTAGTGATAACAGTTCTTCATCACTAGCATTAGCAAGTAGAGAAGCATCCAATCCCATTGCTAGAGCGCGGGTGCGAATTTTCTCTAGAGAAATGCCCCAACCATCATCGCGGATAGTAATCAGGGTGCGATTACTGCGGTGAGTAGCTGTAATTTCAATTAATCCTTGCTCTGGTTTACCCAGAAGGCGGCGGGTGTTAGAGTCTTCAATACCATGATCGAAGGCATTCCTTAAAAGGTGCATTAAAGGTTCGTTTAAAGCTTCTAAAATGCTGCGTTCAATTAAAGTGTTGCCACCTTCAATTTTCAACTGGACATTTTTCCCATACTCTACATTTAAATCGCGCAAAGCTCTGGGGAAACGTTCGGTTAAATCGGACAGAGGCCGCATCCTGATGTGATTTAGTTTTGTCTGTAACTGTTTCGATGTTTTGTTTAGTTTCCGAGCAATATGGTCTGTATCATCTACACTGAGTTGCACATCAGTCGTCACTTCTTGAACCTGAACAATGGTTTCCATAACTTCCTGCGATCGCAAGTTTAAATCGTTATAGCGATCCATTTCTAAGGCATCAAATTCCCTGCCTGTGCCTTGTGTTTGGTGGCCATTTTCAGCTTGAACTCTTACCCCAGCAGCTTGAGTAGAAATTTTGTCGTAGACTATCCGTAATTCCTGGTTTTCTCGGTCGAGAACTTGGACTCGCTGGTTCAAGTTCCGAACGAGTTTGCGTAATCTTTCTAGTTGCGAGTTTAAGCCATTTCGCTGAACAATCAGTTCGCCGAATAAATCATTAATTTGCTCTAGTTGTTTGCTAGGAACTCGGACGCTATTTTCATGAGTTTCCCGTTCTTTAACAACGCCATTTGGCTCTCCTTTGCTTTCGCCAAATCTGGCATCTTGAGGATTATTGTCTCTAGCAAATATTGTATTTTGCTCGGTGACATTTATAGCATTTGTGTCATCGGCAAATTCTGCATCTACAAACGTAAAATTGGCTGCGATTGCTTCATCTTTAATCCAAGTTTCTGGAGTTATTTTTGGTTGCCAAACAGATGTATCGAGAATATTTGTGTCAATCGGATCTGTGGTAATAACCTGTGGTATTACTTTTTCTGGGATGATTTCTGCTGGTAATAGTAGCTGGGATTGCGGATAACTACCAAAATCAATTTCTGTAGGCAGGTTATCTAGTTGATTTGTCAGTACCAAAGCTTGCGATCGCCGCCATGCTTGCAATGCTAACTGGGCAATTTCGGGAATGCGCGAGCTACTAACAGTTTCTAAATGCTGCGTTACTGACTCACAAAGCTTGGTAAAAGCTGGCAACTGGAGCATTTCCCCCAAACCGCCCAATTCAGCTGCCATTATGACAACTTCTTCATGCAAACCAGGCTGTTCGCTATTTGCCAATACCGATTCTAGACGCTGCAAACACTCTTCTACTTCTGTTGCAAATAGCAAGGGGATAACGTCTTGTCCATCTTCTGGGGATAGCATACTCGAGGCATCCTCAGGGGAAGGGTCGCCCAAGCGATCGTGCAACTCATCAAAAATTGGGTAACAAAAGGTTGCTAACCACGCATCTTCGACAACATTTCCTTCTGCCAGCAATTCTACAATCTGACGCAGCCAGTCAACTCCAGATAGCAATAAACTTTGCAACTGAGTATCTATTTCTAGAGAATTTTTTTTAGTTTTTAAAACTTTAAAGGAATCTTCCAGACGGTGAGATAAATCACTTAACGATCTAAATCCCATCATCCCCGCGCCACCTTTAATAGAATGAGCAGCCCGGAGTGCAGCATTGATTTTATCCAAATCAATGCGGTTTGTAGTATCAATTTCCAGCAATACCCCTTCTAAGGTATTTAAGTAATCAGTTGCTTCTTCCAGAAACTGCATCTGGATTTCTAATTCTTTATCTTGTGGCATGGTTTTTGTTAATAATCGTTGGGCATTGGGCATTGGGCATTGGGCATTGGACATTGGGCATTAGTTTTAGACAAATGACTAATGACTAATGACTAATGACTAATGACTAATGACAAACTTAACTAACTTTGAAAGTCTCGACAGTATCTTGTAACTGTTGAGAAATCTCTACCGTTTGTTGCAGAGATTCAGAAACTTGGCGAGAAGAATCGCTAGTGCGTTGTGATATCGCTGCGATATCTTTCATTAATTGGCTGACACTTTGAGATGTTTCCACTTGAGATGCAGTTGCAGTGGAAATTGACTGCACTAAGGAGTCAATTTGACGTGACACATCCAAAATTTCACTCAGACTTTGTTTAGCTTCCTCCACAATCAACGTACCTTCCACCACTTGGGTTGTGCCTATTTCCATTGCTTGCACCACTTCACTGGTTTCTCGTTGGATATTTTCAACGATTTGTTCAATTTCTTGGGTTGCTGCGGCACTCCGAACTGCTAATTCGCCGACTTCTTCAGCAACTACGGCAAAACCTTGACCTTCTTCACCTGCACGCGCTGCTTCAATCCCGGCATTAATGGCGAGCAAGTTGGTTTGAATCGCGATTTGGTTAATCAAAGACACTACGCGAGAAATTTGTTGAGAAGACTCTCCAAGGCGTTTCACTTTTTTACCAGTTTCACCAACGGTTTCTCGCAAAGACTGGATATTTAGCACTGTCAAATCCATCGCGTGTCCACTCTTAGTGGCGGTGTGAGCAGCATGGTTGGCAATGAAAGCAGCTTTTTCGGCACTTTCGGCTACGGCTTTCATAGATTCAGTCATTTTGTCAACAGCATCGAGGGTACGGTTGATTTCAGCAGATTGTGTGAGTGCTTCTTCAGCTAGGTGGCGGATGGCTCCTTCGTTAGAGCCGATGGCAGTATTCACCTGGGAAGCAGTTTGCTTAACTTGGGTAACAATATCCCGCAGGCTTTCCACAATGGAGTTGAAAAAGTCGGCAACAGTGCCTATTTCCCCAGCAGTCACGTCTGCACGGACTGTTAAGTCGCCTCTGGCTGCACCTTCTACATCGTTGAGCAGTTCTAAAAGTTGCTGTTGTAGTGTTTCTTTTTCTTGCCGTTCTTCATCTGAACCGCTTACGACAACATTTCTGGCTTGTTCTATCTGTTCTAATAACTTGGCTTGTTCTAAGGCATAGCCGACTTGAGTTGCTATCTGTTGAAACAAGTCGATTTCCGACTGTTGCCAAACACGAGGAGTTTCACAATGATGAGCAATTAAAAAGCCTAAAAGTTGTTCTTGAGCAAGAATCGGTACGATCAAATTACCTTTGACAGCAAATTTTTCCAAAAGTTGGATGTAGCCGTCGGCATTTTTCAGGCTTTGGTCTTGATGAATATTGGCAACCGCTTGCACCTGTCCATCGTGATAAATCTGTAGATAATGTTCCCGAAAATAAGGGTCGTCAATCTGCACACCGAGCATTTCCGGCCAATTACCAGTTACCGATTCTGCAACCACAACACCGTCCCAAGTATCTGGATTCAGACTATAAACGATTACCCGGTCTGTTTTTAGCACTCGGTGAACTTCTTTGACTGCTGCGTGATAAATATCTTCAGTTTTGATAATTCTCCGAATCCGCAGGGTAATATCTGCTAGTAATTTTGTCCCTTCAACGTCTAGTTCTTGTTCCTTAACTAAGGCCTGCAATTGTTCGGCCATCTGGTTGATATTTGCACTCAATAACCCTAATTCGTCTTCTCTTTCAATTTCCAGACGGGTATTGAATTTACCTTGACCGAGTTTCGATAATGCCGCAGTGGCATTGAGAATTGGCTGTGTAGTCAGTTTAGCTAATCGAGATGCGATCGCACCGACAATACATGCTGTCAGTGCTGTACCGATGGCTATAATCCACAACAATTGTCTTTGTGGCTCAAATACAGTTGCGGTATCTGTAGATAAAAGTACCTGCCAGTTTAAATCAGGTAAGCCATCTAGCGTACTAGCTGGTACGTAGCTAACTAGTTCTTGTTTTTTGTCAGTTTTGGGAACTTCTATAAAGCTATCTACCTTTTTGGCTGCAAGCAGTTTAGGTAACTTAGAATACTCTGCCTTTGCCTCTTTCCCCAATAATTCCTTTTGTGGACTTAAAAAAACTGTTCCCGAAGCATCGAGCAAATGGTATTGTTGTCCATTGGCTACGTAGTTCTTGATTACTTCCTCTAAAGATTTGACGGGCATACGTGCTTGTACCACGCCAATAGTTTGTCCCGTCCTTGTTTCTTTCACGGGTGCAGCTAGATAAATACTCACTACACCAGTATTTTTTGCTGCTTCTGGTTTACTGATGACAGGAGTATCTTTTTGTAAAGCATCTTGAAAATAGGTACGGTCTTTTTGATTTTCCAGGGGTTCGCCTGTGGATTGCACAATCAAGTTACCTTGGCGGTCAAAAACAGCAACACTGTCATAAGCTTTGTAAGCTTCGACGATGCGATTTAGGACTGCTTGCTTTTCTTGAGTAGTGATAGGCAAACTTGATATTACCTGAATATCTCCGTAGCGTCCCAGCATGAAACGGTTAACTTTATCACTTAAACCAATAGCTTCGGCTTGTTGAGATTGAGTAATTTGCTTAGTAATTGATTTGTTGGCAAAACCAAAAGCGATCGCGCCGATGCCCAATACTGGTATTGTACCGATTGCGATCGCTAAAATAGTCGCTTTCTTAACCAATCCCAGCCTTGTAAAATAGGCAATGCCCTGATTTAAAGAAGAGTTCTTAGTAGTTTCAGTAGTCAGCTTAGTTGGTAGCTTGACTACAGTCCCAATGGATTTTTGAGATGAAATTAGTGATGCTCGATTTTGAGCGCCATTACTTTGATTCGTGTTGGTTTTATTAAACATAAAATTAGTTCTCCTGAGTATGTGAATAAGAACACTAAAAATCTTTTTTAGTAATACACCCTAATCACTGTGGAGAATAGATGATTGCACAATCGCCTGTGCATCTAATACCAGTAATATTTCTTCCTGTTGCACAACGCACCCACATAAATAAGGAACTAAACTGGATGCCACTTGTCCTATAGGAGAATGAATATCATCAACTATGAACTTGATTGTACCTTTGATTTCTTGTACAACTAAGCCCAACACCAATGATTCCACTCGGATAACGATTACGTTGTACTGTCGCAGTCGATAATCTATGGATTCTAAATTGAGCATTCTTGGCAAATCAACTAACCAAATTATCCGACTTCGCCAATTCATTAATCCTAAAATGCAGGGGGGCATATTGGGCATCGAGGTGATAGATTCAACAGGCACAATAATTGCTTCTTGCGTATGCCTCATTGATAAAACAGCAGTAGTTTGTTGATTTAGCTGAAACTTCAGATAACCATCTGCTAAGTTATTTTGGGTTTCTTTTGTAGAAAGAGTAATATTTGTACTAGTCATTGATTCAAATTACCACTGATTTAATAGTACGTAGGAGATGTTCGCGGGTGTAAGGTTTAGTTATATAGGCATCTGCACCTTGTCTCATCGCCCACAAACGGTCAATTTCTTGATTTTTAGAACTACAAACCACAATCGGCACTTTTGCTGTAATCGGATTTCTTCTCAGAGAACGACACAATTCAAATCCACTCATTTCTGGCATTACGACATCAGTAACGATCGCATCTGGTTTTTCTAATAGAGCTTTTTCTAAACCCTCTTTTGCACCACTTGCTTTAATTACGTTGTAACCACTCTCCTTGAGATAATGGCTCATTAGTTCCAATTCGCTGGGAGAATCTTCTACAATCAGAATTGTGCCAAGCAAAGTCAGGCTCACTATTAAATCTCCTCAAAAAATAAATTAAACATATTTTGTTATTTTTATTTACCTTGTTTAAATCAACCAAGATGTTTAAAAACCATTTTTAGCAATTCTGATTGTGTAAAAGGCTTAGTCAAATATCCTGATGATCTGACCATCTTAGCCTTTGCCCTATCGATAAATCCTGTTCTGCCAGTCACCATAATGATTGGTGTATTTTTAAAAGCTGAATGTTTCCTTAATAAGGAACATAGCTCGTAACCATCTAAACTTGGCATTTCAACATCCAGCAAAATCAGATCGGGCTTACTCCGCAAAATTTGCATTAAAGCTTTTACCGGATCGTTGATCATCACAACTGAAAATGTATTTTCATCCAAGAAATGTTTAATGGAATTCAAAACCGTTTGGCTATCATCAATGCAGGCAATTGTATATAGTTTTTTGCCAACAGGTGGCTGAGTAATTTTATTATTCTCAGGAATATCAAAATTGATTGGTATCTGCAATTTTTGCCCAAGTTTTATTTGCAGTTGTGGCTGAACTTGAGATGATTGTGTTGCAGACAAAACTTGAGAACTGCCACCAGCCGGAATTGATGACTGAATATTTTGCCGATTTCGTAACTGCTTTTGACAGTGTTCAACAAGTAAGCGCAAATCTAGGCGACAGAACTTTGGTAGTTCATCCAAAGAGCTTTCAGGACTGAATTCATAGCTACCTTCTTTTAAACACAGAAATGATTCCAGTACTTCTTTGGCCAATTCGTCTATCAGGCTTCCTGCTTGCACAGAGTTGATATAGTCCTGATTTACTAACCAACAAATAGCTTGGTAATCCGCATTTGGTATTGATTGATGTTCATTCTTCGTCTCAAACATCAGCCGCATCTGCACGCGAGTGGCGCTGTTGAGAGCAGGAATTTGCTGACTCAAGCGCCGCAAGTGACTATCAAGGCGCTCAAACAGTTTATCTGAATAGGAGGCATAAGTAAGTTTACCGTCCTCTAGATAGATTGACCAACAAACTATCCCGGTAAATACGCTTAAGCAACCTGTAGCACGCCGACTAGTTAATTGTGCCAACAGAGATAGCGGATGTAGTTTCTGGAACAACCTGTAGCTACCTATAGGAGTTGTGCTCATTTTGCTTTACTTCAGCTAAATTCGATACGTGTAAGCTAAATTCGTGTAGAGTTCTTCCACAATTGAAATCAAGTAAAAAGCATCAAACTTGTGTATTTTAAAGTACATCAGTTTAAATTTAGGTTTGTGGTGAAACTCAACGACAGTAGCGTTATTTTCAGATGATCAAATCTTAGTAAATTCGTAAATTGTGATTAATTTACTTAGTGTTACTGAGATTTATCAACATCTTTCGAGAAATAAGACATAAAAATGTCAAGACTAGATGAAGCCACTTTCCATTGAGTAACCCCAATCTGACCACAGGAATAATACTGATTTTGTAAAGGTTAATATATTTGAACTTCTGTATTTACACTTAAATACAATCTAGTATGTAAGCAAATAAGAACTATATGAAGCCACTTTTCACTAAATACCCCTGTTGTGACTACAGGGATAATACTGATTTTTTTGATAAAAATAAAACAAAATTAAGAAGGGATTGTAATAATACCAGAAAAAAGCGTGCAATTAACCGGCGTCTCCAGGTTAATTTTTCTGGTTGTCTAAAATGCGCGTAGGCGTAGCCCGTCGTAGACATCGCACAGTAAGATTATTCTTACTTTTGATGTTGTGCGATCGCTCATCTCCCTACATCTACACTCAACAAAAAACTAGCTACTGAAGCTTTTAAGATTATCCCTTAATTGTTGATGAATGCGTTGGCGCAGCTCACCACAGGCATCGCTTGCACATCTTTGGGCGTTACTGCCAAACTAACTCTAAGTTAAAATACGAATTAAAGCGAATATTGTGTATTATCTACCTTTAACCAGCCTAATTCTTAGTATAGTGAACTCCTATGGCAAAAGATAGATTTCATAATATTGTCAGAAATGCTTTAGAAAAAGAAGGCTGGAATATTACGGCTGACCCTTATGAAGTCAATGTGGATGATGTAGATTTCGAGATTGATTTAGCAGCAGAGCAACTTTTAGGAGCAGAGAGAGAGGGACAAAAAATAGCGGTGGAAATTAAAAGTTTTATTAGTCCATCGAATGTTTCAGAATTTCATACAGCCTTGGGACAGTTTTTAAACTATCGGGATGCATTAGATAAAATTGAACCAGATCGACAACTTTATTTAGCTGTTCGCGTCCCAATTTATGAAAGTTTTTTTCAACGGAAATTTATTACATCGGCAGTTGCAAAATATCAATTACGATTGATAATTTACGATGTACAAGAGGAGGTTATTCGTCAATGGCTGTAGAACAATATCGGCAATATATTCGACATCTTCTTTGCGAACGGCAAAAGCGAGCTTCGATGCAACGAAATGCCGAAGAGTATGAGGTGCAAACAATTTTTGACGAACAGCAAGACCACTATCAATTACTTTATGTCGGTTGGCGGGGAAATAAACGTGATTTTGGCTGTATTTTACATCTCGATATTAAAGATGGGAGAATATGGATTCAACATGATGGTACAGAAGAAGGAATTGCCAATCGATTGGTTGAAATGGGAGTACCCAAGCAAGATATTATTTTGGCGTTTCACGAACCCTATGTGCGTCAGTTTACCGGGTTTGGAACTTGAGAAATATTTATTTCTGCCATAGCGATCGCAAACTTAGAAAACACAGATAATAATCTTCTGACACCAGCAAAATATAGCTATATTAACCTTTATGCTAGGAGTTTATGATGAATTAATTCATAAACAAACTGCATGAACCTGTTGGCTCATGCAGTCTGTTTTTATCAACTAAAAGTGCGGATGAAAGGACTTGAACCTTCACTCCTTTCGGAACTAGAACCTAAATCTAGCGCGTCTGCCAATTTCGCCACATCCGCATCAGTTTACTATCTTACCATAAGAAATTAGTTTTGGGAATAGGTAATAGGAAGAAAGAGGCATAGGAGCAGAGGAGAAGTTGCAGCAAGTTTTTCGCCTCTGCCCAATGCCCCACTACATAACCGCAACACGAGGCAGACGATGCTTGAAACCGCAGAGAATTTCCCAAGAAATAGTATTTAGTTGTTCTGCCCAATCATCTGCTGAAATTTGTTCTTTTCCCTGTTCCCCTAGCAAGGTGACTACTTCCCCTTCTTGGATATTGGGTATAGCACTCACATCCAGCATCAACTGATCCATTGTAATTGTCCCAATTTGCGACACCCTCTGACCGCGAATTAACACCTGCATTTTGTTAGAAAGACTGCGAGGAACACCGTCAGCATAGCCAATTCCCACGACAGCGAGGCGAAGTTCACGCGGGGCAATAAATTTATGACCGTAGCTGACAGCTGTTCCTGCGGCAATTGTTTTAACTTGGGTAACTCGTGCTTTAAGTTGCAAAACAGGCTTGAGGTCGATCGCATTTTGTAAATGCGGTGCTGGGTAGAGTCCGTAAACGGCTAAACCTACTCGCACAATGTCGTAGTGCAATCCCGGATCTGTGAGTGCGGCGGCTGAGTTTGCTAAGTGCAAGCAGGGTACTTGAATTCCCATTGCTTTGATTTGGGCGATCGCTTCCTCAAATCGTCTATGCTGTTCTTGCATTGCCGTCGGATCAGGATCATCTGCTGTTGCCAAATGAGAATAAATACTGGCAATAGATAGATGTGGTAAGCGCTGCACTAATTGCACAAATTCGCCAGCTTGCTGCCAATTAGTTCCCAACCTAGACATTCCCGTGTCTAATTTAATGTGTACGGGGACTGGAGAACCATAATTCATCGATTCTAGAGTATCGGAAAATACTAAAGCTTGTTTAGGGCTACAGAGTGTGGGCTGAAGTTTCCAATGTGCGATCGCATGAATCTGCTCTGGTGTATGAGTTGCTCCTAAAATCAAAATGGGTGCTTGAATCCCGCCTTCTCGCAATTGAATCGCTTCTGGAACTGTAGCGACTCCCAGCCAACTAGCTCCCGATTGAATTACGGTTTGGGCGACTGTTACCGCTCCATGTCCATAGGCATCAGCTTTTACTACTGCCATCAACTGGGTATTCGGCGATAAAAACTGCACCAATTGCTGTACGTTGTAAGACAATGCCCCTAAATCAATTTCTACCCAAGCTCGTTGCGAAAACCACGCATAGGGGTCACACTGCTGATTAGGAACTACACCGGGGATTTCTTTGCGACTTAACATTTGTACTGACTCCTATCCCACCACGGCTAAACTTCAAGTTATCTATCTATACACGCTCCTAAAAGCGAGATCAGATTAAATAGGAAGTTTACCCTTCATATTGGAATTGATACAAGATGTTGCAGCACTAAATTAAAAGTTAAGAGTTGTGAGTGAGGAGTCAAAACTCTTAACTCATAACTTAATTACCGAATTATCCCGAAAGTATAATTTATTCTCATCTCCCTAGCAGGGTGTATTTGTGTTAATATTTATGTAAAGCTAATACCCTGAGCGCAGATAAATGGGGAAGGTTTTAGTCTTAAACGCCTCTTACGAACCTCTCAATATAACGAGCTGGCGTCGCGCTGTGGTTCTGTTAATCAAGGGCAAAGCAGAACGCGTGGAACACAACGGTAAATTCCTTTATTCGGATTTTCCGTTGCCGACCGTGATCCGGTTACGTCACTATGTACGTGTTCCTTATAAAGAAATTCCTCTGACTCGCCGAAATATATTGCACCGTGACGGTCATGCCTGTCAATACTGTGGTTACACAGGGGATGAGTTGACCCTAGACCATGTAATACCGCGATCGCGCGGCGGCGGCGATACTTGGGAGAACATAGTCACCGCTTGTGTCCGTTGCAACGTAAAAAAAGGCAGTCGGACTCCCCACGAAGCTCACATGCCTTTGCGTCATCCACCTCGCCAACCTTATAGCAGCCTCTATTTTGAGGTCAGCAAACATCTTAAGAGTGGACTACACACGGAGTGGCAAAAGTATGTTATAGGCCTTTGAGCAAAAAAATGGAGTGTTAGAAAAATTGATGGCTATATGGCTTGCAACGAAGGACAGTGCGGCTGGTAGACAGGCGCAATTCGTCAACGCTCAAGCCTTTACGCCTTCACATTTATGTATGGGTTTCCTCTTTACTGCCCATCCTTCCTGCCTTCTCCCTTCGCGTAGCGTCTCGTAGAGAAGGGGAGATGCTAAAAGCGATCTGCCTTCTTGCACTAGGCTTCGCTCTAAATTATCAGAATTTTCATAATTTTCAAAGGGGATACGAAACACTTGTTTTTCATGAAAAATAATTGTTAATTGCTCAATAGTCATAATAATGAGAATATTAAGCATAAGAGTATTTCAAATATCAAGGACTAATCCGAAATTATAAAATAAAAGTTATACCTTAAGTTAGATAAAAATCCCGCTAATTCAATTTATGGAAGAAAAAGCTTCTAAAAGAGATTTGTGCTGGCAGATACAGCCACATAATACTAAAATCCCTTGTTTCAAGCATTTATATTCCCTCTGGTTGAAACTTAGTTAATGTTAAGCGCTGTTACTGACAAAAAATATACTTAGATATATAGTGCAATGTCTCGATATTTTTGCGAAGATCAGAATAATGTGGCTAAGTTCAGTGAATTGCTACTTATAGTATTTCTGAATTAAAGGAGCCTCACACTTTAAAAAAGTTCCCTATGTACTTGAATTCTCCCGTTACTCAGTTTGAGAGTTTGTCATTGACCACAGAGCCAAACCCAGAGGAAACTGAAATCGAGAAAGCGCCAGTGGAAGTTGCATTTAAGAGTCCATCATTACCGCCATCGGTAGTTGAAGGAGCCATATATCTCAGTCACCGTGGTAATTCTTTGGCACAACAAAAGTCAGAAGAACTACAAAAAACCCTTCTGGCACACCGACACGATCGCCAACTGGTAATTCTACAAGATTTTCCTGACCCTGACGCCCTTTCCTGTGCCTGGGCTTACCAGTTAATTGCCCAGCAATATGATATTAAATGTGAAATCATTTATGCTGGCGCATTGAGCCATCAAGAAAATATTGCCTTGGTAAGGCTGACTAATTTACCTATCCAACGCTGGACAACGCAAACCCTGAAAACAAAAGATTTGTCATCTTATCAAGGTTTTGTGTTAATTGATAACCAGGGAACCACTTCACAGCTATTGTCAGCAGTGCAGCAGGCTGGAATTCCCCTAGTGGTACTCATCGACCATCACAGTATCCAAGGCGATCTGCAATCAGAGTTTGAAGATATTCGTCCTTATGTAAGAGCGACGGCAACAATTTTTACTCAATACTTACAAACAGGATTATTAGCATTAGATAGCAGCATAAATCAACACGTCAAATGCGCTACTGCCTTGATGCATGGCTTGCGATCGGATACAAACCGGCTGATGCAAGCGCAAGAAGAAGACTTTATGGCAGCCGCGTATTTAAGCCGATTTTATGACGCCCAACTGCTGAACGCCATTTTACAGGCGAATCGTTCCAAACGGGTGATGGATGTGATCGAGCGATCGCTAAAAAATCGCATCGTCCAAAATAACTTTTCCATCGCTGGTGTTGGTTACTTGCGCTATGAAGATCGCGATGCCATCCCCCAAGCGGCTGATTTTCTCGTCACCGAAGAAAATGTCCACACCGCCGTAGTTTATGGCATTGTTCACGATGAAGACGAAGAACTAGAAATAGTCATTGGCTCCCTGAGAACCAGCAAACTCACCCTTGACCCCGATGAATTCATCAAAGAAGCCTTTGGGCAAGATAGTGCAGGGCGCTTTTTCGGCGGTGGAAGAACAAGCGCAGGCGGCTTTGAAATTCCAATGGGCTTCTTATCTGGCAGCAATGAAAATTCTGCTTATGCGAAAATGAAATGGGAAGTATTCGACGCTCAAATTAAGCAAAAACTGTTGAGGTTAGTTAATCCGAGAGACAACCCGATTCAGTCAGAGTAGAGGAAGGTGAGGGAGATGCGGAGAACTCCTAACTCATGCAGCAGTCAAAGTGCTTGGTCAGATAGCATCCCTAAATCATTAGTGATAAACATATTTCCCGACTTTTCTAAAAGGTCGGGAATCTTTGTCTTTTCACAGAGGCTGAACTGATTGAGTATTTAGTTCGTGCCTAATGACTAATAATCGTAAAATTACTTACCATATAACGACCGCTACACATACTCATGCTTGAGTAAATATACTGCTTATTATCGGTATGATAAATGGCTAGTATGATGATATTCATGATTAGTCAATTTTATTTATGATGGAAACTATAATTTTTCTTTGCAACGGTGAAGCAAAATATAACAGTGGACAAGGAATCATTAAAAATAGTAAACTTCCTGGCTTGATAAAGTCAGAAATTTCGTCAGGAGAATATTACGAAACATCCTGGAGTTGCTCGAATTCTAGATTCATACAGGTTGGGGATAGAGCCTACTTTCAGAGAAGCGGAAATACTGGCAATGAACCTAGTGGCTTTATTGCTGCTGGTCATATTATTGCAGCACCAAAAGATTATCAACTAAAGGTTTTAGATAGCAAAAAATATTCAGATTTAAGTGAAGCGTACATATCCGATAATGCTGGATGTTTTTTCGTTTACATTCAAATAGATTCAGTTGTTGATTTTGATTTCCCTTTGGAACAAAAAAATTTAAAAAAATTACCTCAATTTCAAGGTATAAATTTTAATTTTGGAGGTGGCGGTTGTAGATTCAATACTAAAGCTGCTCCATTTTTAGATTCAGAATGGAAAGAACATTCTCTCAAATATCAAAGGTTAGAAAAAGGGCGAAGACTTGTTGATGTATTTGTTGAACAAGGGGATGATTGGAAGAAAAAAAAGCAGTATCAAGCTGCAATTGATGCTTATCAACTAGCTTTGGAAGTTGATCCAAAAGATGGGAAAGCAATTGAGAGAATAAAGAATTTTAAATCAATTATTAAGAGGGAGAGTGAGATATCTAAGCCTCCAGAAGCACCGATAGAACCAAAGCCTAAAACACTGCTGATTGAGTCAGAGCCATCGCCAGAGACGAATGAATTATTGCCCGCGATAGAAGAGCTTGATAAGGAAAATTTCTTCACTTTTACAAGTGATACCGAGGCTCGTCAAAAAATTGCTGTATCAATAGTTAGGAGGCAGGGTCAATCACAATTTCGTCAATCTTTGCTGAAAGCCTATTCTTGCAAATGTGCAATTACAAATTTTGATGCTGAGGCTGCACTTGAAGCTGCCCATATTATTCCTTATATTGAAACCGAAAATAATAATCCCTCAAATGGTTTGTTATTACGTGCTGATTTGCATACCTTATTTGACTTAAATCTCATTGCCATTAATCCAAAAACAATGATGGTTCATATTTCCCCTATTCTTAAAATCACTGAGTATCGAATACTTGAGGGGATAAAGTTACGAGTTCCAGAAGAAAAAATTTGCCATCCCAAACAGGAGTATTTGAAACAAAGGTTTGATCAGTGTAAATGGTGTCCTGCTGTTGAATAATTCAAAATCATCTTCATTTTTTGTTAAGAGTTATAGAAACTTCGCGTTATACCAGACAGATGGCAGATCAATGAATACGTAATAATGATTAAGATTAGGATAGGTTAAGTTACACCAGATGTAACTCCTAACTAAGCACGGGCTACACCCCGCTACGCTAACAAAACTCAAAGTATGGAACTATACTTAATTCGTCATGGCATAGCCGAAGACAAGGGATTAGGCATCAAAGATGAGGAACGCAGCCTTACGAAAGAAGGAAGGCAAAAAACTGAGAAAGTTGCCCAGAAACTTGTTAAATTGGGTTTAAGCTTTGATTTGATCCTCACCAGCCCCTTAGTGCGGGCCCGCCAAACGGCTGAAATCCTGATAGCAGAAAAACTAAGCTCCCAATTAGAGGAATCTAGCCACCTCGCGCCCGATGGTCAAATTTCTATTTGGCTCAAAGACTGGTTAGAACCAAGGAATTATTCCCAAAATACCCAACTGGCGCTGGTTGGACACGAACCTGATTTGACCAATTGGGCAGAAATTCTCCTATGGGGAGAAGTCAAAGAAAGCTTAGTCTTGAAAAAAGCAGGTATGATTGGGATAAAACTACCAGAAACAGGTTCTCCTCTGGGTCGTAGTCAGATGTTTTGGTTGACACCACCCAAGTACCTGCTATAACAGTTTTTCAACATTTTCTATTGTTGTTAGAACGGCTACTGTTATGGCGACAATAAATTTCTGGTAAGTTAGCTTGATCAGATATTTCAAAAAGTAAATGGTGTTGCCATGATGGTGTGCGAATACAAGCCTGGTCTAGAAGGCATTCCCGCCGCTCAATCAAGTATCAGCTATGTTGATGGGCAAAAGGGAATACTAGAATATCGTGGCATCCGGATTGAAGAACTAGCAGAAAAAAGTACATTCCTAGAAACTGCTTATCTCTTAATCTGGGGCGAATTGCCAAGCAAGGAAGAACTGAAAACATTTGAGCATGAAGTTCGTTACCACAGGCGAATAAAGTACCGCATTCGGGACATGATGAAATGCTTTCCAGAAAGCGGTCATCCAATGGATGCCTTACAAGCCTCTGCTGCTGCTTTAGGTTTGTTTTATTCGCTCCGGGATTTACATAATCCTGCCTACATTCGAGATTCAGTGGTACGCCTGATAGCAACGATTCCCACGATGGTGGCGGCGTTCCAACTGATGCGAAAAGGCAATGACCCAGTCCGTCCCCGTGATGATTTAGACTATTCCGCCAACTTTCTATACATGCTCAATGAGCAAGAACCCGATCCTTTGATGGCGCGGATTTTTGATATCTGCTTGATCCTTCAAGTCGAGCATACAATGAATGCTTCCACTTTCAGTGCTAGGGTGACAGCTTCCACCCTAACTGATCCTTACGCTGTGGTTGCTAGTGCCGTGGGAACCTTGGGAGGGCCCCTGCATGGTGGAGCCAATGAAGAAGTAATCCAGATGTTGGAAAAAATTGGCTCTGTGGAAAATGTCCGTCCCTACATAGAGCATTGTCTGGAAACTAAATCTAAGATTATGGGCTTTGGACATCGTGTCTATAAAGTGAAAGATCCACGAGCCATAATTTTACAAACCTTAGCAGAGCAACTGTTTGAGAAGTTTGGCTATGACAAGTTCTATGACGTTGCTCAAGAGATGGAACGAGTTGTAGAGGAAAAACTCGGTAGCAAAGGGATTTATCCCAATATTGACTTTTACTCGGGTTTGGTGTACAGAAAGATGGGGATTCCCACAGACTTGTTTACACCAATATTTGCGATCGCTCGCGTTGCCGGTTGGCTAGCCCACTGGAAAGAACAGCTAGCAGAAAACCGGATTTTCCGTCCTACCCAAGTTTACAACGGTCTGCACGAAGTTACTTATACACCGATTGACCAACGGTAAGTGGGGATTGGGGATTGGGCCTTGAAAAGAGGCAGAGGGGCAGGGGGCAGAGGGGAAAACTCTTCTCCCTTATCTTCTCCTGCTTCCCCTGCTCCTCCATTCCCTCTCCTCAATAGCCAATCTCAATGCCAACCATAAGTAGAATTCTCATCTCGCTTCAGGGTGCTCAAACCATCCAACGATATACTAGGCATGGGAATTGGCAACAAATCTTCAATTAAGCGTCATCACAGCAAAAATTATAAATGGGTGAATTTACAGGTATTAATTCAACTAATAGTTGTAACTCACCATGACTCGATGTCTTAAAGAGCGGAAACATGAATTCAGGAATTGACCTCCAAGGAACTTTTATTGAATCCCTCCGGGATTTAGGTATACCAGCAGGAACAGCCAAAGCGATTTGGATGCCCCTGCCAATGATACTGATGCTGATTGGAGCAACAGTGGGGGTATTAGTTGCTACTTGGCTAGAACGGAAAATTTCCGCCGCAGCACAGCAGCGAATTGGCCCAGAATACCAGGGCCCTTTTGGGTTACTGGTGCCTGTAGCAGATGGTCTGAAGTTGGTATTTAAAGAAGATATAGTACCAGCCAAGTCTGACCCCTGGCTGTTTACCCTCGGCCCAATTATTGTTGTAATTCCGGTGTTTCTGTCGTTCTTGATTGTGCCCTTTGGCCAGAATATCGTAATTAGTAATGTGGGCATGGGCGTATTCTTGTGGATTGCCTTGTCTAGCATTCAACCCATTGGTTTGTTGATGGCTGGCTACGCATCTAATAACAAATACTCCCTCTTAGGGGGGTTGCGGGCAGCAGCGCAATCTATTAGTTATGAAATTCCCTTGGCGCTGGCGGTATTAGCGATCGCTATGATGTCTAACAGCCTCGACACCGTTGATATTGTCAATCAACAGTCTGGCTATGGCATCTTGGGCTGGAACATTTGGCGACAACCAATCGGTTTCCTGATCTTTTGGATAGCCGCCCTAGCTGAATGCGAACGATTACCCTTTGACTTACCCGAAGCGGAAGAAGAAATTGTAGCAGGCTATCAAACTGAATATTCAGGAATGAAATTCGGTCTTTTCTACCTGGGTTCTTACGTTAACTTGATCCTTTCTTCCCTACTAGTAGCAATTCTCTACCTGGGCGGTTGGGACTTTCCCATTCCCCTCAACCTCATCGCTGGTTGGGTAGGAGTTAGTGAATTAAATCCCGTGTTCCAGATAGTAACTGCGGCTTTGGGGATCACAATGACCGTGTTCAAAGCCTATTTACTAGTGTTTGTCGCCATCCTGTTACGCTGGACAGTTCCACGGGTACGGATCGACCAACTGTTAGATTTAGGATGGAAGTTTTTGTTGCCAGTTGGTTTGGTTAATCTCCTATTAACTGCCGCCCTGAAACTAGCCTTTCCCTTCGCTTTTGGTGGTTAGTCATTAGTCATTAGTCATTAGTCATTAGCATATACAAATGACTAATGACGAAAGACCAAGGACGAAGGACAAGGGACAAATAACGCTGATAGCTTAAAAAGAGAGAGTGAAGCACAATGCTAAAGTTCCTGAAACAAGTTGGTGATTACGCCAAAGAAACGGTACAAGCCGCGCGTTACATTGGTCAGGGACTTTCTGTTACCTTTGACCACATGCGGCGGCGTCCAATTACGGTACAGTACCCTTACGAGAAACTGATTCCTGGCGAACGGTTTCGCGGTAGAATTCACTTTGAATTTGATAAGTGCATCGCCTGCGAAGTTTGCGTTCGCGTTTGTCCAATTAACCTGCCTGTAGTAGATTGGGAATTTGACAAAGCCAGCAAAAAGAAAAAACTCAACCACTACAGCATTGACTTTGGGGTTTGTATCTTTTGCGGTAATTGTGTGGAATTTTGCCCCACTAACTGTCTATCTATGACAGAAGAATATGAGCTTGCCACTTACGATCGCCATGAATTGAACTATGACAACGTAGCGCTAGGTCGTCTGCCTTATAAGGTAACAGATGATCCAATGGTTACACCACTGCGCGAACTAGTTTACCTACCCAAGGGCGTCCTTGAACCACATGGACTACCTGCGGATGCGCCTCGTGCAGGTGCGCGTCCAGAAGACCTGGTAGAACAAACAGAAAAATAAATGTCATTAGTCATTTGTCCAAAGTCCAATTTCTAATGACCAATGACCAATGACTAATGACTAGTGACCAATGACAATTGACTAAGGACAAAAAACAGTGAATCTAGCGGAAGGAGTACAGTTTGTATCGCTTGGCATACTGGGTGTGATGATGATTGGGGCAGCCATTGGTGTGGTACTGTTCTCCAACATCGTCTATTCTGCCTTTATGCTGGGGGGCGTGTTCATCAGCATAGCGGGAATCTACCTGTTGCTAAATGCTGATTTTGTTGCTGCCGCACAAATACTAATTTACGTTGGGGCGGTTAACGTGTTGATTTTGTTTGCCATTATGTTGGTGAACAAACGGGAGGATTTTGTAGCATTTCCCAACTCTTGGGTGCGGAAAGTACTAACAGGTATAGTCAGTGTCGGATTGTTTGGTCTTTTAAGTACGATGGTGCTGGCTACTCCTTGGGCCTACTCAACTCCTCCTGTGGCGGGTGGTGAAAGTTCTATAATTTTGATTGGAGAACATTTCTTCACTGACTTTTTACTACCTTTTGAACTGGCTTCCATTTTGTTGCTGATAGCGATGGTAGGAGCAATTATTTTGGCACGTCGCGAGTATTTGCCAGACCAATTGACACCATCCAAACTGGGGCAAACTGTTTTGACTTTGCAAGAACGCCCTAGAGAACTGGTATCAACAACCAGCGAAACAAAAGAGTAATATTTGCGACCTCAGTCGCAGGTAAACAGCCAGATTTTTCAGAAGGGATACTTAGATTCATGCAACTCCAGTACTTTTTATTACTAGCAGCAGCTTTATTCTGCATTGGCATCTACGGTTTAATTACCAGCCGCAACGCTGTACGGGTGCTGATGTCAATTGAGTTACTGCTCAATGCTGTTAATCTGAATTTAATGGCATTTTCCAACTTCCTCGACTCAACATTAATTAAGGGCCAGGTTTTCACAGTATTTGTGATTACCGTGGCCGCAGCCGAGGCGGCGGTGGGTTTAGCGATCGTGCTCGCCATTTATCGCAACCGCGATACCGTCGATATGGAGCAGTTTAATCTCCTGAAGTGGTAATTGTGCGTGCAACTCAAGCAGGTAATCATTGCTTATAAAGCGCGGGATGCCCGGAGTAAACAATGGGCAGAAATCTGTGCGAAACAACTAGAAAGTCGCGATTGCCAAGTGTTGATGGGGCCTAGCGGGCCGAAAGACAACCCCTATCCAGTCTTTTTGGCTTCGGCGGGTCAACCAATCGATCTCGCTTTGGTACTCGGTGGCGATGGTACTGTTTTAACTGGTGCCAGACATTTAGCCCCAGCTGGTATCCCAATTCTGGGAGTGAATGTAGGAGGCCATCTGGGGTTTTTAACTGAGTCGGTGGAAGAGTTTCAGGATACAGAGAAAGTTTGGGATCGGCTGTTTGAGGATCGCTATGCTATCCAACGACGCATGATGTTACAAGCTGCGGTGTATGAGGGTCATGGGTCTAATTTGGAACCAGTCAGTGAACATTACCTGGCTTTGAATGAATTTTGTGTCAAACCCGCCTCCGCTGACCGGATGATTACCTCAATTCTAGAAATGGAAATCGATGGAGAGGTAGTCGATCAATATGTCGGGGATGGATTGATTATTTCCACTCCTACAGGTTCCACAGGTTACACTGTTTCTGCTAATGGGCCAATTATGCATGATGGTATGGAGGCGATTACCGTCACTCCTATTTGTGCAATGAGCCTTTCTAGTCGTCCCCTCGTTTTACCCCCTGGTTCTGTGGTGAGTATTTGGCCTTTGGGGGATTACGATTTGAGTACTAAGCTGTGGACAGATGGGGTTTTGGGGACTTCAATTTGGCCGGGACACCGCGTTGATGTGCGGATGGCAGATTGTCGGGCTAAATTTATTATTTTGCGGGAGAACAATTCCTACTATCAAACGCTGCGGGAGAAGTTGCTTTGGGCAGGTACAAGGGTTCACTATAGCAATAATCACCGTAATTAATTAAGTATTTTAGAGTGCATTTACCGCAGATTGCGTAGGCGTAGCCCGTCGTAGACATCGCGTACCCGCCCGCCGTAGGCATCGCAATCAAAATTATCCCAGCCCCTGGATTCATCCGGGGGCTTTTTGCCCTGATTTTGACCAAGAGGACAAGGGGAGGGGGAGATAAATTTCTCTTTGTTCCCCTATCCCCAATACTGTTCGGTTAAGGCAAGAGACGCGATGAATCGCCGTCTCTACAATAATCAGTCTTTCGTTTTGACGGCGATTTATCGCCTCTTTGTGATCTAGAATTTTCATCAAAAAACCTTAACCAAACCGTATTGCCCCTATCCCCTTCTCTGACTTGCATTTATAGCGTATATCAAAGGAAAATTTTGTATCTTATTGCCAGATTTTTTAGGAATTAATGTCCATAATAAAAGTACTCTACCCCTAATCCAAGAGAGTACAAAAGCTCTCTAGAGGATCTTTTATCGAAAACCGCTTCAATCACGCTTCGACACATTAATTCATAATGTGAGCTATTTGTATAGTGCCTAAATCCTAGTAGGATATTTTCGTAAATCTAAGTAGGAAGATAGATGGAAGTTTCTGGACGCAACATCAATTACTCACTGAATCCTCTTCCCCCTCTTGAAGATTTTCCCGTCCTTCAAACTGAAAAATATACCCTACGGCTGGCGTCAACTGAAGAAGAATTAGAATCAATTTTTCGGTTGCGCTTTGAAGTTTTTAATCTTGAACTAGGCTTAGGATTCTCTACTTCTAACTTTACCCAGATGGATATAGATAAGTTTGATGCGGTTTGCCATCATTTAATCCTGATCTCCAAACAAACGGGTAAAACAATTGGAACTTATCGGATGCAAACCTATACAATGGCTTCTCAAAGATTAGGTTTTGATGCTGCCGATATATTTAATCTTAATGGGATTCCTAATTCTGTGCTTCAGGTATCAGTAGAAGTTGGGCGTGCATGTATAGCTAAAGAATACCGTAATAGTCAAGCACTTTTAATACTCTGGGAAGGGCTGGCAAATTATCTCATCTGGAGCAAAAACCAATATTTCTTTGGCTGTGCATCATTATTAACGCAATGTCCTTGGCAAGCTACTTGTGCTTATGATTATTTTCAGAAGAATGGATTGATGCATCCGAGTATTTTGGTTTATCCAAATTCACAATCTTGTCTAGAATTGCATCAAAAATGCCCAGATTCATATAAAGTGGAAATTCCTAAAATTTTGCAGGCATATTTGAATATTGGAGCTAAAATATGCAGTATTCCAGCTATTGATAAGCAGTTTAAGACCATTGACTTTTTAACTATATCTAATAGCAAAGACTTTTATAAATGGCGTTACAAAATTTTGTAAAAATTCTCTTTTCCCTAACTAAGCTCAGTTGCAGCTACAGGAATAACTTCCGCCTAATTGGACTAGAATAATAGGAATATTTATGAGATTTTACTCCAAATAATTCCTAGCGGGTAGCCCGCCAGCGTCTCGTAGAGAAGGCATCAAAACTCATCCAGTCCACCTGACTAGACTATTTTAGACAAATTATTGGTATTGGGAAAAATACTTATGCGCCATCTCAAATTTGCTCCGAGTTGGTTGCGATTTTTAATTATTTTCTTATTGGCGATGAGTATATTGTTTCGCTTTTTTAACCTTGACGGCAAAGTTTACTGGCATGATGAAACTTATGCCTCATTGCGGATTTCTGGTTACACAATTAATGAAGCAAAACAGAAACTTTTTAATAATCGTGTCATTGGCGGAGAAAGTTTTGCCCAGTTTCAAGGTGTAAATCCTGAAAAAAGCTTAAATGACACAATTATGTCTTTAGCAAAACAAGATCCTCTGCATCCACCGTTGTATTACATAATAGCCAGATTGTGGATGGAAATATTTGGTAATTCTGTGACGGCAATTAGAAGTTTATCTGCCTGCATCAGTTTGCTGGTTTTTCCTTGTGTTTATTGGCTATGTCGAGAATTATTTAATGTGCCATTATCGGTTCCTAGTGTAGCGATCGCACTTATGGCAATTTCTCCAATTCACTTAGTATACGCCCAAGAAGCACAAGAATATATTCTCTGGTTAGTCACAATCTTACTATCCAGTGCGTCTCTGCTGCGAGCAATGCGGCTGGAATCACAAAATAAAGATCAGCTAGCAAAAGAACGACAACGACAAGATTTATTCGCTAGCTGGAGCATTTATGCTGTAACTTTAGTCATCAGTCTGTATACATTTCTTTGGAGCGGATTTGTAGCAGTTGCTCACGGAATTTATGTAATAATCACTGCCAAATTTCAGTTGACTGAAACTGTTAGAACTTATCTACTAGCATCACTGGTAGGTTTTTTAGCCTTCATGCCTTGGATAACAGTTGTAATAGGTGACTTTTTTCAATTTTTGATTTCATCTGATAAAGCAACAGTGCAGTCATCTTTGATACCGATTTTTCCATTTTTATCAATGCAGTTAAGCAGGATTTTTTTTGATGTAGACCTTAGCTCAAAAAATTATTTAGGCTATTTAATTACACCATTTTTTTTGATTTTGGTAGGATATTCAATTTATTTTATTTGTCGAACAACTAACTATAAAGTTTGGTTGTTTATCATCATATTAATTGTAGTGCCAGCAATACCCTTAATACTGCCAGATTTAATTGCTGGGAGTATAAGACCATCTACTGAAGCATATTTAATACCGTCTTATTTAGGAATCCAAGTAGCTGTTGCTTATCTACTAGCTACGCAAATATATAATGGGAGCGTGTCACGTCGGAGCATTTGGCAGATAATCATGACATTAGTGATTATTTGTGGTCTGATTTCTTATAAGGCGAGTTCCCAGGCAGATATTTGGTGGAATAAAGGTATGAACTATGGCAATCCACAGGTTGCCCAAATCATCAATCAGACGACTCGTCCACTGTTGATTAGTGATGCTTTGGGCAATAATTACGGGAATGTCTTTTCTCTGAGCTATCTATTAGAACCAAAAGTGCGATTTCTGTTGGTGAATAACCAAAAAGTCCCTAAAATTCCTGAGGGGTTTGCTAATGTGTTTTTATTTAATCCTTCAGAGAATTGGCGCAAAAAAATAGAGGAAAAGTATAAATTAAAGACAGATATTGTTTATAGTGATAATTATTATTCGGTCTGGAAATTGGTTAAGACTCGTAATTTGCGCCGACGCAATATCTCACCTAATAAGAAATTATCTGCTAGTTTATGAAGAAGAATTCAGGAGTCAGAATTCATTATTATAGAACTCGTATTTGATTTTTGAAACAACTCAGTAAACATCTATTCTCTTGTTCCCTGTTCCCTATTCACTCTCTACGCAAGTAAGTTCAGGAATCAAACCGGATTTCTATACGTACAAATTATTGTGAAATTTAGCTATGCGGCATCTCCAAATTGCTCCAAATAGGTTGCGGTTTTTCATTGTCGTTCTGTTAATGGTCGGTATTTTTTTTCGCTTTTTTAACCTTGACCGCAAAGTTTACTGGCACGATGAGACTTTCACTTCATTGCGGATTTCTGGTTATACGGCAAATGAAGTCAGGCAACAAATATTTAATGGTCGCATAATTACTAAAGAAAGTTTTGCTAAATTCCAAAGTCCCAATATGGAGAAAGGCTTAAGTTACACAATTAAGTCTTTGGAAGTAGAAGATCCACAGCATCCACCACTGTATTATGTAATTGCTCGGCTTTGGGTAGGAATATTTGGCAATTCGGTGACGGTAATCAGAAGCTTATCTGCCTTTATTAGCTTGTTAATTTTTCCCAGTATTTATTGGCTATGTCGAGAATTATTTAAATCATCAGTATGGGTATCGGAGGTTGCGATCGCACTTATGGCAATCTCTCCTATTCACCTAGTATACGCCCAAGAAGCACGAGAATATATTCTCTGGATAGTGACTATATTACTATGCAGTGCTTCGTTGTTACGAGCATTACGCCTGGAATCAAAAGATAAAACACCACGCATATTAACCTGGGGAATCTATGCAGTAACTTTGGCGCTCAGTCTCTATACATTTTTGTTGAGTGGATTTGTAACAGTTGCTCATGGAATTTATGTAATTACCACTGCCAGATTTAAGTTGACTGGGACAGTGAAAGCTTATCTCATAGCATCTTTAGCAGGGTTTTTAGCCTTCATTCCTTGGATATTAGTTGTCATGGATAACTTTTTACAATTTGATAGTTCAACAGCCTGGACAAAGATACAGTTCCCTCTAGAGATTTTAATTAAATCTTGGCTTTTACAGTTGAGCCGGATTTTTATTGATTTAAATTTTGGCTTTGAAAATAAGTTTAGCTATGTGATTACGCCAACTTTTGTAATATTTATTGCATATTCTATTTATTTTATTTGTCGAAAAACTAACTACAAAATTTGGTTATTTATTGTGACGTTGATTTTCATTCCTGCATTACCTTTAGTACTACCAGATTTATTTTTTGGGGGTATACGCTCACTTTCAGAACGTTATTTATTGCCTTCTTATTTAGGCATTCAACTAGCAGTTACTTACCTACTGGCTACGCAGCTACATAATAAGAGTTTTGTCCGCCGAAGAATCTGGCAAACAATCATGGTACTAGTAATTATTTGTGGGTTAACTTCTTATGGAGTGAATTCTCAGGCAGAAACTTGGTGGAGTAAAGTTATTAGCTATGGTAATCCACAAGTTGCAAAAATTATCAATCAGGCTGCTCATCCACTTTTGATTAGTGATGATTCTGGTATTAATTATGGTAATGTATTTTCTCTCAGCTATCTTTTACAGCCAAAAGTGCAGTTTCAATTAGAAAAAGACCAAACTATCCCGAATATTCCTGATGAATTCACTGATATTTTTTTACTCAATCCTTCAGATATCTGGCGTAAGCAAATAGAAAATAATTATAAATATACAACAAATGTTTTGTATAGTGACAATCATTACTTGCTCTGGAAAGTAGTAAATCCTCATTCATTGCACCAGCATGACATACCGCTATAAAAGTTACTCTCAGAACTTTATTAACCTAGTGGCATGACAAGGCTATAAAAATTTCATATTTGGGAAACTGTCATGGCGCTTACATCTACTTTTTTATCAAATAAAATTCGTGGTTTCAGCAAAATTTTAAATAGCAACAACAATGAATGTAATTCTCCTGGCGCATTCTGATGTTTCCACTGACCCGACCGACAAAATAGCATTTCTACAAGGCGTCGGTGTTGGTTTAAATTTACTGATTTAAATCTAATACGCACAGTGGAAAATTTATCTTTAAACCCAGTACTCATAACCTCACCAGTCAACTGTAAACTTTCTTCCATAATTTCTATATCTATTGGCTGATGAGCAAATAAATAGATGGGTAACTTCTGATTTAGAGCAATTTCAGCACCTCCTTCAGAAATCATTGTAGTCACACCCCACAAATTCTGATCGCCAACTCTTAACTGCACTATTCGCCGCAAATCAAACCATTCATACATATCTGCTTTCGGCGCATCTAGTAAAATCAATAGGGTAATACCAATCATAATCAAATTATAAACACTCCATATACAACCTAAATTTATACCTGTAATTTGTTGGGTGCTTTCTGGTGCAATGTTCAGATTTTGCCACAAACTCACAGCAGTAGCGATAAATAAAATTATGAGGGGTAATGCTAAATTCCAATTAAAAGTATAGCGTTTTTTTGCTATGCCCTTGGGTGTGACTTTAAAACCCTTTGCAAAGGGATGAATCATCACTTGTATAGTATTTACTGCTAAAGGAAAACATATTATTAATGAATAAATATCTGAGAGTAAAGCTGAACAAGAGCGATAATTCAACCAAGAGAATGTTGCTATATTCACTAAGTAATAAGGCAATAAAAAAAATAACAATTCTGCTGCTGTTGAACGAATAGGAATTACATGGAAAAAGGAATATGCTAACGGTATGAGCAGAAAATAAACACGCGAAATATTGCCAAACCAATATAGCAATCCAGCTAAAGAAGCTAACCTTTGCATAAAGGTTAACCCAGGAATTTTTAAAGGATTAGATTTAATAAACAGCGCCTGGAGTGTACCTTGTCCCCATCTTAATCGCTGGGTTGCATAGGCAGCAATATTTTCTGCTGCTAAACCGGCACTTAACTTTTCATTTAAATAAACTAAACGGTAGCCTTGAGCAGATAAGCGAATTCCTGTGAAATAATCTTCACTTAAAGACTCAGTTACAAAACCCCCAATTTTCTCTAAGGCACTTCTGCGAACAACAAAGGATGTACCAGCACAGATAGCGCTACCTGAAGAGTCACGGCTTGCCTGAATTTGCCGATGAAATACTTCCGACTCATGGGTGAGAACATTTTCTAAGCCTAGATTACGAGCTATAGGGTCAGCGTTATAAAAGCTTTGGGGTGTTTGTACAAGGGCAATTTTTTCATCTTGAAAGAATCCAACAGTGCGAGTGAGAAAGTTTTTGGTGGCGATAAAATCAGCATCAAAAACTACTATTAACTCTCCATTAGTTTGAGCGATCGCATGATTTAAATTACCTGCTTTTGCATAACTGTTATCAGACCGTATAATATAGTAACAACCTAATTCTGCTGCTAATATTCTCATTTCGGAACGATTTGTATCATCCAAAAGATAGATTTCTTTATTTACATAATCTAGGGCTTGACAAGCAATAATTGTCCGCCGCAAAATAAAAACTGGTTCGTTATAGGTTGGTATTAGAATGTCAACAAATGGTACAAACATACCACTGAATACAGCTAGTGATTTCATGTCTGCTTCGCGGTGATGTTCTTTGATATTCAACATGAAAAATAGCTGTATAGTGCTATTTAGTAGCATTAACATCTCTGCAAAAAATAACCCTAGACTAAATACCCCGTTTAAAGGATCTACTAAATTTAAGGTAGAGAGCGATCGCCACAGAACATACCGCAAAGTTAAAATGATTAAAATTCCTACTATTAACCGTTGCGACCAAATCTGGGGTTGTGGAGAGGTTTTCATCACTACAAACACTATTAGCAAGCATCCTACAGTGGGTAGGAGTAAATATTTACCCTCTATTTTTGGCACTTCTAACCACATTGGTGAATGCATTTGCCAGTAATTGATTTGAGCAAAAATTCCACTAATTCTATCTTCACCAGCAAACCACCCTGCGACAATGATGCCAGATAACAAAACAACGCCTAACAAAATCAGCGTTGCTGTGTGAAATTGAATAACTTTCTTGGAAACGGTATTTTGAGGTGGTTTGTAGCTAAACTTTAATTTTGACATTTCGCCCCTTTTCACCTAAATTTTCTCTCCTAAAAAATATTTCACTCGATTATCGTGAGATATTTTTGGAAAAATGTAACAAAATATTTACAATAATACTTTATATTAAAAAATATAACCACGTACTTTTTAATACACAAGCTACTATTTACTAGAAACATAATCTTTTATAAGATATTTAAATATTTGCTTGATTAAAAGAAGTTAAAAATAACAAAAATAAATATTAAACAGATTCTCATCTGAAATTAATTTAAGTAATGGTACGATGCTTTAAATTGTCCTTTGAAATGAATTCAATGATTCATTGAAAGGTGTTTTATGCAAATAACAGATTTTCTTGGTCTTTTACATCCAGCGATCGCAGTTATATTCGTGTTTCCACTCATCGGTACAGTAGTTAATTTTGCTTGGCAAACACGCCAACGCAGATTGCAAACTTTAGCCGGGAGTAAGAGCAAAATTCCTCCAGTGGTGGGTACAGAACATAAGCAATTAGGTGAAAGGCTAACAAGTGCAGTTGTCGGATTAACTTTAATCGGATTAAGCTACCCAATTGGCAAAAATATTATCAAAAATCAATTATGGAATCAAACACCTTTTCAAGTTGTTTTTATTCTGTTAATATTTGCTGCAACCATCACCTCTTTAGTATTTCTTTATCGGGCAAAGCCGCGCTTGTGGCGGGGAGTTTTTGCAACTTTAACTGGTGCAGGTTTGGTAATTCTAGGCTGTCAGGATGGAGTTTATCGCCGCACCAATGAGTGGTATTGGTCACATTATTATATTGGTATTACCGCAGCACTGCTGATGATTTTTTCATTAGCAATTGTTCAAGATATTTATCAAGATAAATCCAATCGCTGGCGCACTGTTCACACGATTTTAAACTGTATTGCTTTGTTGCTATTTATTGGGCAAGGCATGACAGGGACACGAGACTTATTAGAAATTCCCCTGAGTTGGCAAGAACCCTATATTTATCAGTGTGATTTTGCTAATAAAACTTGTCCAACGCCAAATTCCCAAGTAGGAAAATAGGGTGGGGAGTGGGGAATGGGGAAGAAGCTAGGGAGCAGGGAGAAGAGTTTTCCCTCTGTCTCTTTTCAATGTTTCATGCCCGAATGGCACTAAGAAAAGGTAAAATATGCAGCCTAGAGTGGGTGTGGGAGGTGTGGGAGGTGTGGGAAGAGGGAAAAGCATAAATTCTCTTTCCCCCCACACTCCCCACACTCCCCACACTTAAAAGCCTTATAAACAAGGGATTTGCCGTTATCTTAGTGCCATTCCTTCATGCCCCATGCCAATTCCCAATCATTGCAATGGCAAACTCACAATTACTTTTGTGCCAACATCCTGCTCACTTTCTAATTGAATATGACCACCATGTAGCTCCACACATTTTTTAACTATAGTTAGTCCCAGTCCTGTTCCTTGAATTACACCCACATTACTGGCGCGATAGAAGGTTTGAAACAGACGGCTTTGGTCTTTGAGAGGAATGCCCATTCCCTGATCTGTCACCTGGAAAGTTGCGAGGCGATCTTTGCAAATCAAATCAAACCAAATAGTGCTATTTGGAGGAGAATATTTGATGGCATTGGAAATCAAATTGGTTAAGATACAATTCAGTAGGTCTTCATCCATTTGGGCTTGGGTCGATTCCCCTTGATAACTAAAAATAATGCTGTGTTGACTACCTGCGTTGAGTTGAAGAATATCTGTTAGTTCGATACAGAAATTTTCTAAATTTAAAAGTGTAGGTTTATATTCGAGTTTCGCTGCTTCCGTTTTACTTAAGAATAATATCTCATCCAATAGATGAAGCATCTGGTTGATAGCATTTTGTATTCGATCAAAATATTTAGTTCTCCGAATATCAGTTAGTTTATCGCTGTTGTATTCAAGAATATCTACAGCCGTCCGAATCGTAGTCATAGGGGTGCGGAACTCGTGGGAAACCATTGCTACAAAATTCGACTTTAACTCGTTGAGTTCCTGTTCCTTTGCTAGCGCTTGACGGGTGCGTTCTTCACTCTCCCGTAATTGGTTGAGAATTTCGCTTCTTTCAATAGCATAGCGAATGGCACGCACTAACCGTTGTATAGTCATTTGATCTTTAACTAGGTAATCTTGTGCGCCTTCTGCTAATGCTTGGAGTGCTAAATCTTCATCATCAAGACCTGTTAATACTACAACTGGAATATCAGGTACTGCTGCCCGAAACTCCTTCAACGTATCCAGTCCAATAGAGTCTGGGAGGCTGAGGTCTAACAAAACTAGGTCGAATCTGCGTTGCCTTTGACTAACTATCTGAGAATTATCAAGGGTGGACGCAGAGTTTTCTCTGCTAGCATATATTGCCTCAGATAGCCGTTCAACGTGTAACATTTGCCATTGTTCTTGATCTGCATGTAAAAATATCCGGCGTAGCAGATGGGCATCACTGGCACTATCTTCTACCAATAGAATGTGAATTGTGAGCTTTTCCATAGTACAGGGTTATATCAATTTTTTAGATAATCACCTGATTTTCTATTTGTCAGACAGGCCTTAATTCTCTGGTGCTATAAGCAATAATTGAAATTTTTAACCCAATTATTTTTGCGGTAATGTTACCGCTATCAACCAGAAATCTTTGATTATCTGCACAACCCGAATAAACTGATAGATATCAATGGGTTTTGTTACATAGCAATTAGCACTAAGATTATAAGAGCGTAGGATATCCTGCTCATCACTTGAGGTAGTAATGATGACAACAGGAATGCACTTCAGATTTGGGTCTGATTTGATTTCTGTTAACACTTCGCGCCCATCCATTCCTGGAAGATTCAGATCGAGTAAGATTAAATCTGGACGGGTAACATTGGTAAATTCTTCTTGCTCACGTAAGTAGTTCATAGCACTTTCACCATCTTCAACCCAGTGCAAGTTGTTGGCGATTTGAGCATTTAAAAAGCCTTTGATGGTTAAGTTAGCATCACTAGGAGAGTCTTCAACTAGCAAAACTTCAATGGGTCGCAGTGCCTGATGATCAATCATGCAGTTATCAGAATGTTATTAAGCAGATGGACAGTATATATACTAAAGATACCTTAATTTGCGTTGAGGGTAAGATAAAATACTGTCCCTACACCCGGTTTTGACTCAGCCCAGATGCGACCACCATGTCGCTCAACGATTTTTTTGCAGATAGCTAGGCCAATTCCTGTACCAGGAAATTCTCGACGAGTATGAAGACGGCGGAAAACCTCAAAAATTCTCTCAAGATACTGAGACTTAATACCGATGCCATTATCCTGTACCCAGATGAGCCATTCTGAGTGGGGAGTAAAGACGCAATTAATCACGTCTTTACAGGAGTGAGGATTTAGGAGTTCTTCTTCTGCTTCCCCTTCTCTTCTAAAGAGGACACCAATGTGAATCTGGGGTGGCTCTTGTCGGCAAAATTTGATCGCATTGCTGATCAGATTTTGGAATAACTGCACCATTTGGGTTTTGTCTGCGAGTAGCTTTGGCAAAGGGTCATGGGTGATGATGGCTTGGCTTTGAGCGATCGCTATATGTAAATTACTAAGAGCTAGATTGAGTGCAACATTACAGTCAACGAGGGCAAATTCCTGAGCACGAGTGCCCACGCGAGAATAAACTAGCAGGTCTTGAATTAACTGCTGCATCCGCTTTGCCCCATCAATAATATAAGCAAAGTATTCCTGAGCAGACTCATCTAGACAATCTTGATATTCGTTTTCTAATAGTTGGGTATAGCCCATCACGGCTCGTAATGGTTCTTGTAAATCGTGGGAAGCGACATAAGCAAATTGCTCTAACTCTTGATTAGAGCGGTTTAGTTCCTCATTTAGCTTTTGTAATTCCGCAGTTCGCACCTGTACTTTGATTTCTAGTTCCTCATTAGCCTGTTGTAATGCAAGTTGTGCAAGGTTGCGATCGCGCAGCGCAGCTTGTTGTTCTGTGATATCTGTGTCAGTGCCTACCCACTCTTGAATCTCGTCGTTGGCATCCAAGATGGGAACTGCACGCACGACAAAAAATCGATAGCTACCATCTGCAACCTGTAGGCGATGCTCAATTTGATAAATAGCCTTTTCCTTAAGTGCCTGTATCCAAACTTGTGATGTCCGCTCTCGATCTTCAGGATGAATTGCATCGAGCCAGCCCCACCCCTTGACTTCTTCCTCACTTTGCCCAGTCAAAGCTCGCCAAGATGGAATGTCTTCTACTACTTCACCATTAGCATTAGTTATCCAGACAGCTTGAGAAGTGGCAACCACCAATGAGCGATAGCGTCGTTCACTTTTTTCTAGGGCAATTTCTGCCAATTTTTGGTGAGTGATATCTTGAAAGAAAATTGATATTCCTTCTGGTGAGGGGTACATCCAATATTCAAACCAGCGATCAAGCGGTGGATAATATTCCTGCATCTGAATGACTCGCTGTTCTGTCATCGCCTGGAAATAGGTATGATAAAACTGATGTTCAACAGCTTCGGGGAATACTTCCCAAATGTTTTTGCCAATTAAGTCTGTGGGGTGGCGATTGAAAATTTGTTCTGCCCTCTGATTGACGTAGGTGTAGCATGAGTTGCGATCGAGGGCAACAAAGGCATCTGTAATAGTCTCTAAAATATCTGCCAGTTTTGCTTTTGCAGCTTGCTGTTCTAAGCGAATAGCTTCTTGTGATAAAGCCTTGTTAAGGCGAATTTGCTTTTGCAGCAGTAGGTAAACCATGATTAGCAAAAGGAAACTCAAAGCATACCCCAGACCTACTACAATCATGATTTGGCGAAAAAGACCATCTGTAATTGCTATTCGCTCTTGTAATAAAGTTTTTTCTTCATTGTGCATTGCCTCAAGTTGTTTGCGGATCTCTACACTCCGATCAGCGATCGCTATTTGAGTTGACTTATCTAAACCTTTTTGTCCAACCAAATCGATTGATTGCTCAAGCTGGGAAAATTTCTGTGCAATCAAGGGTTCAAGTCTATCAAGCCGCCCTTGTTGGCTAAAGTTATCACCAATTAGCTGTCGAATGACTTTAAGCACCTCATAGACCTTCTGCTTCTCGCCTTGATAAATTTCTCGGTCAATTGTGTTTTGGGTGAGAAGGTAACTACTTCGTGCGCCTTCAGCATTGCTGAGACCGATACGCACATGATCTAGGGTTTCTATGACTTCATGAGTATGAACTACCCAGCGCTTTTCTGCCGTTAATCTTTGGATACTTAGGTAAGAAACTGTTCCGACGCCAAATAATACCAGTAATGCCAAGCTAAAACCGCTTGCAACCAATTTTTCTAAGAGTTTGTTCATTGAATACTCGCAAAACTGGAGCTAATAATCACATCAGTTTTAGCTCTAATAGCAAGCTGCTGGCGACCCTTGATTGAAAAAATATAGTGTTATTACGTAGATGTAAAATTATACATCTTGAAAGTTATCAATGAAGGCAGGAGGAAAACTGCCCGACGCTCTCTACGAGACGCTACGCGTAGCTTGCTTCTCTGTAAGAGTACGCGGACTCGCTACCGCTATGCTATCACCCGGATTTCTCACGCATAGTGTAGGCAGAGGGCGAAGGGGAGTGTGGGGAGTGTGGGGAGTGTGGGTGGTAAGACTTCTTCCTCATCCTCCCACACCTCCCACACCCCTTGGGAGAAGCCTACACTGATTGCAACCTTCTGCCTCCTGCCTTCTTCACGTTTATCCTGTTGGATGCATTGGGGTTTCGGATTGCTATACCTGCGGTAAGCTATGCTAACGCACTTATGTAGAAATGATACAGATGATGACACAAAAAACGAGCAGATAATTGTGGCTGTTACACCGCATATCTACTCGAAGTTTACTGTATTAGAGTTACAACAAAATACCCACGAGATGATTAAAACTTGGGAAAGTTCAAACCAATTAACGTGACTCAGTTCCTTGATTAGGGCTACCTGCAACAGAATCCTCTCCTGGTGCTTCTGGAGTAGCAGTTGATTTAGCGTCACTCTTTTCAGCATCACCAGTTTTGCGGATACTTTCGTCTATGGGAGTTTGGTAGCCACCAGAAGCAGTAGGCGTAGTTTCTTGATTATTAGATTTTTCTTTTTGTTGTTCAGTCATGAATACATTCCTAATCATTTCTTGTTGGGATTATCTTAAAAAAATTAGGGGTGTGAGTGTATCTATCTAAAATCTAGTTATGGCTGATTGTCCCTCTATCGTAAGTATTGTTTAGTACTACTCATCTATACTGACAAAAATCTCAAATATAGTATTTGTGTAAGAATTCAGGAGTGGAAACTGAGATGCTCCGCCTCCGGTCAAAATAGTGGAAGAATCAGCAGATAACTTTACTCATGAACTGGCAAATAATCTAAGTCTATCTAAGTGAATAATATGATGTGATGATTGCTATAGCACTCCGCTTTGATTTGTGAATAGGACTTACGCACACTCTACGAATTCTCGGCGCTCTTGGCGTCTTGGCGGTTCGATAAATTAAGCTTTTTAGGAACTTTTGCGTAAGTCCTGGTGAACTTATTTGCGTAGACTCTTAACTGGGAACGGGGAACGGGGAACAGGGAACAGGAAAAAGGGAGTAGAAGTAAGTGTACTGAGTTTTTTTCAGAAATCAAATATGATTCCTATATATAAACTAAGCTAATCGTCATTTATTTTTCCAGACTGATTCGTTTGTAGTAAGGGCTTCAGCCCTGGCTTTATGCAACTTAAATGCTCATTAGCTTATTCAAAGGATAATTAATGAACCAGAGCAATCTATCGTTACCATCTGGGTGTGTCCTTCGCAAGGCAACCTCCGCGGATCAGTGGTCGATTCGATTGTTGGTATTCTCAGCGAAACTCGACCCAACCCAATTAAATTGGCAGCAATTTTGGGTAATTGAATGCAACGATAATCTTATAGCTTGCGGACAACTGCGTAATTTTTCCGGCGCACAAGAACTTGGTAGTTTGGTCGTTGCATCAGCTTGGAGAGGTCGTGGTTTGGGTACTTTGCTAACGCAACATTTGATTAATACAGCAACGCAACCACTTTATCTTGAATGTTTAGGTCAGCGACTGGCGCAATTTTACAGTCGCTTTGGCTTTGTGCCAATATCTTTTGAAGACTTGCCACAATTTCCCAAAACAAGAGGCTTATCTACGCTCAAGGGGAAATTTAGATTCTCGCAATTAGCTAAAAAGCTGCTCAGAGTTCCTGTGGTGTTCATGAAATACTCAGAAGGTTCTACCAAATCCAGGGTCAATGAATAAAGTCAAGTCGCTTCTCTACAAGAGGGCAAGGGCGAACCCTCCAATTAAAAATTAAAAATTATTAATTAAAAATTCCAAGATGCTGTCTACGTTCGCGCAGCGTGTCGCAGACAGACGCTCTTGCTAGCTAGCCTCCCCGTAGGGGTACGTGGACTAGCTAAGAGGATGTTTGAAAAGTATTAATAAAAAGTCATCTTTGAGTATTATTTGTTGGTATGGCTGAATTAATAGAGAATCCCACGGCTTGAAACCGTGGGAGTGTTAAACAGCTATTAAAAGCTACTATCAAAACCAATTTCAGACTGACAGTTGATTAAGCTTTAGCCAAGTTTTCAGCAGCAAAGTCCCAGTTAACTAAGTTATCTAGGAAATTCTTGATGAACGCTGGACGAGCATTTCTATAGTCAATGTAGTAGGCGTGTTCCCAAACATCCAAGGTTAGGAGTGCCTTCTTACCATGAGCTAGAGGGTTTTCTGCATTGGGTGTTTTGATCACCTTGAGCGTTCCACCATCATCAATTAGCCAAGACCAGCCACTGCCGAATTGAGTTGCGGCGGCGTTAGAGAACTCTTCTTTGAATTTGTCGAAGCTACCAAAATCTTTATCAATCCTGGCTGCAAGATCGCCAGTGGGTGTGCCGCCACCATTTGGTTTCAAGGAATTCCAGAAGAAGGTGTGGTTCCAAACTTGAGCAGCGTTGTTGAAGATTCCCGCCTTAGAGGAGTCTTGGAAGGAAATTTTGATCACTTCTTCCAGAGACTTATCAGCAAGTTCTGTACCTTCAGTCAGCTTGTTGAGGTTGTCTACATAAGCTTTGTGATGCTTACCATAGTGATACTCGAAAGTTTCAGCTTTCATGCCATTTGGCTCTAGAGCATTCTTGTCAAAGGGTAGCGGGGGCTGTACAAATACCATTGTGTGAAATCCTCTCTTTACCGGTTTCCAGTTTTAAGCTATTGCAGAAGCTTGGGAAATTAACAGCTTTTATTTTTGACAGTTTTATGTCTTTTATGATGAAACATAAAACTTAACATCGTCATTCTACTACCAAAGTGAAGATAAAGTGAAGATGAAAACAAAGTACTTCTGTGATAAGTCAAATCGCTAGGAATTCATGAATATGAATAAAAACGGCTAATATCTCATAGCTAGAGAACAATAATTAATTAGCATTTAGCAATTAAAGCCTTAATTCTTCTATCTTTAGTAGGACTAATTATGATGTGGTAAATCACTCGGAAGGGAGATGATTTAATACTTAAATAATCTAATATCTTTATTACAAGGCTTGGTTTAAATTAAGATAGCCAATAGTCAAATTATCTATTTTGTTTTTAAATGTAGTTTTGAGGATGGTAAGTGAATAATTACCCACCACCCTTTAAAACTAAAAAACTAACAGCAAATAGCGGTGATTACCACTGAGATAAACGCTGCTGGTAATGGTTAATGATTTGTGCGGTGACTTCAGAGGCATTCAGTCCGTCGGTTTGAACTTCGATCGCATCTACCGCTTTTTGCAAAGGGGAAACTTTGCGAGTACTATCCTTCCAGTCACGTTCGGCAATGTCGTGTTCCAGCTGCTCTAAACTCATTTCGGGCTGACCTTGTTTGTTAAAGTCTTGCTGGCGGCGACGGGCGCGTTCACTCACAGAAGCGGTTAAGAAGATTTTCACTTCGGCATCGGGGAATACGTGAGTACCGATATCCCGACCTTCAGCTACTAAACCACCCCTTTTACCCCAACTTTGCTGTTGTTTAACCAGTGCTTGACGGACAGCGCTTTGTGCGGCGATCGCAGATACAAGAGATGTTACCTCAATGGTGCGAATTGCCTGAGTAACATCAGTACCGTTAATCCAAACGCGCACGTTTGATTGTAAATCCTGGGTGGGGGTAAGTTCAATTTTACACTGGCTAGTTAATTCCGCGATCGCACACTCATCGTCAATAGAAATACCCTTTTGCAGTACTAACCAAGTGACAGCACGGTACATCGCTCCTGTGTCTAAATACACCAAACTCAGGTTTGCTGCCACTTGCCGCGCCACTGTAGATTTTCCAGCACCAGCTGGGCCATCAATGGCGACAATGGGTTGACGATCGCGCAATATCGTATTGTCAATCAAACGTGTAGCACCAAGACGAGCTGCGATCGCCAACATTCCTTCCTCCTCAACTTTTTCTAAAGACATCAACGTAGTCGGTTCAACCAATTCAATATATTCCACTAAAATCGTGCTGACCATTGCCACTTCTTGCTCTACCACTGCTATCAGCTTGTGGCGATCGCGATCGCCTGCAATGAATGCAGCTTCCGCTCGTCGCAAGCCGCGATATAACACCGATGCTTGCTCTTTTGCCTGTGCAGTCAAATATTGATTACGAGAACTGAAGGCAAGACCCGACGCTTCTCGCACTGTTGGACAAGCAACAATTTCTACTGGCAAATTTAAGTCAGCTACTAAACGTTTAATAATTGCCAGTTGCTGACCATCCTTTTGACCAAAGTAGGCACGGTCAGGCTGTACCAAGTTGAAAAGCTTGGTAACAATCGTAGCTACACCCTGAAAGTGACCTAGCCGAGAACGACCACACAAGCCTGTTATCATAGCAGATGGGGGGATAACTTGTGTAACCTTTGATTCTTCTATACTCTTCTGAGGAACTGCCATTTCTTCCGGAGTCGGTGCAAAAATGGCATCTACCCCAGCTTGTTCGCAAAGTTGTTGGTCTTGCTCTAAAGTGCGGGGATAGCGTTGATAATCCTCGTTAGGAGCAAATTGCAGGGGATTGACGAAAATACTAACAATTACCGTAGAATTTTCTTGCCGCGCCCGTTGGATCAAGCTTAAATGACCTTGATGCAAATTCCCCATAGTTGGCACCAGACCGACTGCCGTCTGATACCAGCCAGTCATCTCATCTAGTCTCAGATCCTCAGTAACCGCAATTAGCTGGTTTTCTGAGCAGCGTTTAGTTAAATAGCAGCGTAAAGCTGCGACTGTTGTCAGCAGGCGCACAAAAATACCCCTAATTCTTATCGATCCCTCCCCCGTTAGTTTATATCTGAAATAGAGGGAAGAGATGATTGAAATAGGGGAATTAAGTGATACGGAACTGGGATAGGGGAAAGATGAAAGGTTATAGGTAACAGGTGATAGGGAATAATCTTTTCCCTGTAACCTGTAACCTGTAACCTACTCGATTATTTCCCTAAGACTTCAATATGCACTGGTGCCACGCCACTGCCCATCATTCCCAAAATCCGAGCCGCACCAGCAGACACGTCAATGACTCGACCCCGAATGAATGGGCCTCGGTCATTAATTCGCAGCACAACAGAACGACCGTTGCGAGTGTTAGTTACACGTACTTGTGTACCAAAGGGTAAGCTGCGATGAGCGGCAGTCATTCCTTCTGGATTGAATCTCTGACCGCTAGCAGTACGAGTACCAGAACCGTCATAGCCGTAATAAGAAGCCATGCCTCTAAAGGTGGCTTGCACTGCTCCTACAGCAATCTGTTGAGGCAGCTTTGGTAGTGATAGTGGTTGACGCGGTAAATTCGCAATCTCTTTTAAGGGGGATGCATTGCCTAGTAGCCTCCGCAGGCGATTGGTTGCTTGCAATGCGTCTTGCGCCAGATTGTTAGTGGTATCTGCTAGTCGCGTACCTTCATTGATTTCGACCAATTCTTCGCCATTAATTTTGATGACATAGCGATCGCCATTTTGCTGGAGGGGGGCGCTTTTATTTTGCGCTTGATTGGCAGTAGATTTTTCCCCTGCTTTCCAACTTACGGTAATCTTACTCCCATCCACATTTTCCCGATTCAACTGGTTGATCTTAGCTGCTATTACACCAGCTATCTGAACCGGGTCATTGTCAACAGAGCTAATCTGGTTACTCACACCTGTTGTGTTCCCAGTACTCACTGCCTTTAGTGAATTGCTAGCAATAAGGGCGTACGATTGTACGCCCTCAGTATTTCCAATTTCACCAACTTTTTTATTTTCAAGATTCGTATTTGATACAGAACTCAAAAAGGTAAGAACAGGTATATTTCTGATAAAAAGGGTTGCCGCCTTACGTCCTTTAATGTCGTGAGGATGAATTTCTGTAATCACAGCATCCAAGGTTTGTTTCCCTGCTCTGGATTGATACTCCCCCACCTTAACCACATCAGGGGCAGGTGATTTTTGGGATGCTAGCGCATTTCCCTTAGTGGTTTGAGTGCAACCGACTGAGGGTATTCCCAAAACAGTCAGAGACAGGGTAACAATAGTCCAAAAATGTCTTTGATTCATGCGTCCGTTTTTGAAAGCGACTGTAGAACTTAAGTTTTATAAATTGCGGGATTTTTCACTAATGAAAGTGATTTCCCTTCTGAAAAACTCGAACTCGTTCCGTTTTCACTTTGTTATTTATAACTGCAACAGACTAACACGAACCTTTTGGCTTGGGGATCAGGGTTTTAGCGTAATTATTGGCAGCTTTCTCAAATTCCAATTCCAATTTTCAGGGCGAAACCTTTCTCAAATGAGGACTTTGGCTATGTAACGCTTTTTAATGCAAGTCAAAAATTTCTTAAAAAAACTTTACGCTGATTTCACGGCAAAGTGACGATACCCTATTCACATAGGTTCTAAAGGCTCGTAACTATTCGTGTATTCTAGATAACATACATTTTACTTATTTCCTATAAGAAGATAATATAACTTTAAGTAAATGGCATCGGCAGAAATACTTAAAACCACTTATTTAATGAAATATTTAGATTTCCCTATGAATAAGTCGTGACATGAGTTACATCGGCAATAATTATGCAAATTAGTTTGAGTTTAATATCTTGTTTCAAAGTTTTTTCTACTTACATTAATCATTACTTTTATTCTCCATAACTAGACTTAGATTAGTGATAAATATTACTACTCAGTACAGTAATGCTGAGTATAAAAAAAAGGAGGATACTCAACTTAATATTTTTCAGGATTAATGACTCAAAAATTAAGAAAACTTCGCGATCGCTTGGATAATAAATTTTATAAGTATTAAAAATTACAGCTTAGATTTTTAAACCTCAGTAATTGCTCAAGTATGAGTTTTTAGAGCAAGCTGTTTTTGACAAAATCTTTGTAATTGTAGGGATGTACAGCCGCACCCCTTCTATATATAGTGAGTATTTTGGGAAATTCTATCAGCCTAATGACAAACCAAGCACATCAAGTGGATTTAAAAATAGAACCATCACCATTATTAGCTTTTCTCAACGAGTTGCATTCTCAATACAAGTCACTGCGGGAGGGCGCAGTAGCGAAATACATTCCCGAACTGGCAAAGGCACACCCGGACTTGTTCAGCATTTGCATTGTGACATTAGATGGTCAGGTTTACAAAGTTGGGGACTACGAGCAACTTTTTACAATTCAGTCAATTTCTAAGGTATTTGCTTATGGACTTGCCTTAGAAGATCATGGACTGGATTATGTTTTGACTAGAGTTGGCGTAGAACCGACGGGGGATGCATTCAACGCGATTATTTTGGATGAGCAATCGAAGCGACCTTATAATCCAATGGTAAATGCAGGTGCGATCGCAACCACCAGTTTAATCAAAGGTTCCGGGCCAACCGAACGCCTTAACCGAATGCTAGATATGTTCCGGCGATATATTGGCCGCGACGTGTTCGTTGACATTTCAGTTTTTACCTCAGAACGGAGTACAGGCCATCGGAACCGCGCAATGGCTCATCTGATGCTCAATTTTGGCATGATTGACCGGAATATTGAAGAAGCGCTGGATCTTTATTTCCAACAGTGTGCTGTGATAGTGAATTGCCAAGACTTAGCAGTGATGGCGGCCACCCTTGCTAACAAAGGTATTAATCCCATAACCAAAGAACGGGCGGTAGATAAGCGTTACATCAAAGATATTTTGAGTGTTATGTATACCTGTGGGATGTACAACTTTGCAGGTGAGTGGGCTTATAAAATTGGGATTCCGGCGAAAAGCGGTGTTACTGGCGGGATTATGGCCGTTGTACCCAATAAGATGGGCATTGGAGTTTTTTCACCACTGCTGGATGTGCGTGGTAACAGTGTGCGGGGGGTAAAGGTGTGTGAAGAACTTTCGCAACGGTTAGGTTTACATTTATTTGATTGTTCAGGTGAAGAGGCGAAATTTGATTGAAGGAGGCAGAATAATTTTAGATTTTGGTAGGACTTACGCAAAACTACACGCAATACCCTGCAAGAAGCCGTGGTGGAAACCAGGCGATATCCTAAACCTTGGCGCTGGTACTTCTCCAGAATATAGACAGCGTACAACTCACCTTGATAAAAGCGATCGCCTGTCCTCTCTTCACCTCCACTGGCAAGAGCTAGTTTACAATTCTTCTGCTTGGGGAAGCGGGAAGATTTCACCGGCTAGGTAAGCTGGAAAATGCTTTTGGAAGTACAACCAGGAAGTCATATCTTCCCCATCTATCAACGCTTTTGGGGCTTGTTTATATAAAGGAATCCGGTTATTAATTTCGTCTTGCAGCAGTGGGGGCAGTTCAGTTAAACCATTGACTTTGCTGCCAACAGCACTGTAGATTAGTTGACCGGGGCGATCGCCCATTTTCATCCAGGGAAGCCATTGACCAATCCGATCCCAACTCAGTTTGAGTTGAGAAACTGAGGAAAGTGCTGGGTTGAATAAATCTGTGGTTGGTACAGTTAATTTAAATAATTCTGCTGCCTGATAAATTGGATTTGGGCTGTATTCGGCAAATTTTGCATCGTCTGCTAAGGGATTGGGGTAATAGGGAAATATATCAAAAACGAAAGTTGTGCTATCACCATCTACTTGCGCGGGAAAATTTCCCTCAAACTTACCCTGCACTGGATTATTAGCAACGTGAATCACCGGAACTGTCTCGCCTGTCCAAGGATTTTCCCATTTGGATAAGACTTCATCTGTTTTTGGGTTGAGGTAGTAAGTCAGTTCCCTAGAAGTAAAATCCCAGCTACCTTCTGTTGTAGGAATACATCGGCTAACGCTCAATCCCAGGATTTTAAACAAGAGTTGTCTTTTTTCACCGGGGATAAAGGCGTAAATTTTACCTTTCCAAATCAGGAAAGTCGATTCGGTAGGATCGAGGGAAGAACGAGTTTTAACCCAGTGCTGGGCTTCAAGTTCTTGGATTTGGGCAACCATCTAAAGCATCCTTAGTATTTGGATAACAAAAGAATAAGCTATCAGCATTCAAGTTGCATCCTTGTCATTTGTCATTTGTCATTTGTCATTTGTCATTTGTCATTTGTCATTTGTTGGAAGAATAGCTTGAGCTTATTCTCATCTAATTTGCTATTGCTGGGAACGGCGCTACACAAATCTAGTCCGAAAGAAGCAACTTGCTGAACTGCGAATGAGTCTTTTAGCTCCGTTAATGAGTCTTTTAGCTCCGTTAATGAGTCTTTTAGCTCCATTAATGAGTCTTTTAGCTCCGTTAATGAGTCTTTTAGCTCCGTTAATGAGTCTTTTAGCTCCGTTAACGAGTCTTTTTTACTCGTGGACGCACATCATAACTCCACTCTTATACTCTAATGCCCAATGCCCCATGCCCAATATCAATACGGTTTGATTAAGGCAAGAGACGGCGATTTATCGCGTCTTTGGATCTAGAATTTTCATCAAAAACCTTAACCGAACCGTATTGTGCCCAATATCTTTATTAAACTGGTTTAGAAACTTGCTCATCGAGGCGGCGAAACAAAAACACCCAAAGAGGTAGAGAACTGTTAATCGCAATCAATCGCACCAAATGGCCGGTTGTGACAATTTCAACATTATGATTTAGTGCCAGGGAAACCAGGATCATTTCTGCTGATCCTCCTGGGGCTGTGACTAAAAGACAGGTTAACCAGTCCCAAGAGGTTAATTGCATGGCAAGTATAGCAGCGATCGCTCCGGCTACGAGAGTCATGGCTACAGACATCAAGGCATAGCCAACAGTCCGCTTTTTAAAGTTGGGTTTGTCTCCCCAATACTCACCAATAGTAATTCCCAGGAGCATTTGACCGAATAAGTTAATTAAGGGCGGCGGACTAAAGCTAATATCACTCACAAAAGGCAGCCAATGTAGCAAAGGATTAAACCCGATACCAATCAACAATGCACCAAAGAAATCGCCTGCGGGAATTTTAAATAAGATAGCTGGATAAACTACTAATCCAGTGATTAGCAGTACTAACAGAAGTAATACCAGTTGAGAAACATCGAGATTAAACCAAACACCTTTGATTGGGAGTGTTTGAGGATAGTAATTACCAACTGATGTTCTAGCGATGAAGGGAATTAGAACAACTACTGAGGTGACACGAATCGCCTGTACTAGGGCAACCAAGCTAACATTTTTGTTGTAATCGGCGGCGATCGCTGCCATAATTCCTACACCACCAGGAACTGTAGCCAGCATTGCTGTCAATAGGTTAGTTTTGCTGACGCGGGAGTAAATATAACCGATACAGCTTCCACTCAGTAGCAGAAACAACGTAAGAAAAATAAATATAGGAATACCAGAAGCAACACTAGCTAAATTAGTGTGGGCATTGGAGGCGCCGACAGTTAAGCCTACAAGTGCCATTCCGACTTTTCTAGCAGTGCGGTTAGGTTGGGGGGAATATTGATAAAAAATTCGACATCCTTGGAGAACTACAGTACCGGCTGCAATCCCGCCAAATATCCAGGCAATCCTACCAATTTGGAACTTGGCGAGGAGTAAACCCAGAGGTAATGACAGAAGTATTTCCAAGACAAGGACGATTAGTTGCTTCGCAAATAGCTGTTGTTTGGTAACAATAGCAGTTTCATGAATGTGTTCTTCCAGGCTGGGAGCAACACTTAGGCTTTGATTCATCTATATAAGCTTTTTTATTAATTTAACTTATGTACTCAAGCTAATGCGATCGCACAAGATAACTAGCCAGGATAGGGGCACAACAATCTTTGTGCCCCTAAAAATAATTTATATTCGTTTCAATGATTCAGCCGTTTAATCTTCGTCAAGGGCTGGGAAAGCTTCTTCAAGCTGCCACAACCGATCTTTATTTTCAACGAACCAAATACGAGTTTCTGGAGTTAATTTACTCCAAATGTCTTCAACAGGGATGTGAGGAGATGCATATTGGTACTGCTGACCAAGTGATTTGAGATTGTCTGCCACATCACGGGGAATTCCGAATTGTTCCCAGTCAACTGTTATGTGTCTTCCCGAAACTCCGGCTGTGGGGTCGAAAACCAGTTGTGCTGATCTGACTAAATCAGCAAAGTGTTTCGGTTTGAGTTTGGTGATTTCCTGAATTTGGAGTGATTCGTTATGCTCTTGAGACATTATCGCCGCAGTGGTAAAGATTTAGTGGTGTATTGAACTTACTGCCAGAGATTTCTATCCCAATATTTTTTAGTTTAGCGCAGAGCCACTAACTTGATCATGACTTAACCACACAAGGGGTTTGAGCAAATTGTTTAAGGTAAACAAACTTCCTGCACAGTGTACCAGTAGTGTGCACAGTCCATATTTTAGTGACGAGTGTAGGAACGCTCAAAGTGAGTTTTGAGTGTATGAGCCATAACGGATATTACAACTGCTGCTATAGAAAGCGATATTGCTGCTATTTTGATTCTAGAATCATCTGCAAGTATCGCTACAGCAGCTAGAGCGATCGCTACCCCTATACAACTTTGTTTAACCCTATTTGTAACTTGATAAGCTCGGTTGCAGGAATGACAAATAAGTGTATGTTGTGAGAATCGGTCTAACGTAATCAACTTTTGTTCAGACTCGCTACTACCGACATTTTTTGAGGTGGAATAACCTTGATAAAATGGCAAAGATGACCCAAATTTATCTAACCACTTGCGATATTCAACCACCAAAGTATCAGATGTTTTGAGCGGTAAATACACTTCATTGAGATTTTGTCCCAAACGCTCAATTTGTGCCTTTTGTTCAACGACTAATTGCAAATCACCTTCTAAGATTTTGTTTCTCATTAAGATGTGATCTAACCAGGGAGGCATCAGCTTGATTTTTTTGGAAAAAGAGTTACTATAATTTCTGATAAAAATCCGACATCTATTCTTACCTAATGGAATTGAATACAGGGCTGTACCTCCAAACTTACCTTGCTGTTCATTACCAAATTTGTAGAGAATCAAATTAGGAGCAATGAAATCTAATGAAATCCAAGGCTGATTTGGTGTGCGTGTTCGCCGCCACCTTCCCTTAATTCCGTGAATATTGCTGTCAATAACTTCTATTTCCAGCGCTTGGGCATCTTTTCGACTTCCCATGATGCCATCATGGCTGATTGGAACGTGAGCCGGGTCAATAATATTTTCAATAAAATAGCTTTGGTCGTAAGGTAGGTCACGGACATAATCTAAGTTGAAGCATTCCGGTTTTTCCCAATCTGGTAGAGATGGAATTAGCTCATCAATAGCCGTTTCAGATTCCCCTGCCCACATCCAAATAATACCTTGAAGTTCCAAGACTTTAAAAGATGAAACGCAAGCATTTACGGGAATTTTGGCATCGGTTGGTAACTGGGGAATGTGCAGACATTGACCATTATTGCCAAACTGCCAACCGTGGTATGAGCATTCTATTTTGCCGTCAATAATTTGTCCATCAGAAAGTCTAGCTGCACGGTGGGGACAACGATCTGTTAAACAAACAAGCTGTCCATTTTGGTCTTTGAACAAAACGAACGGTTCTTCATATAATGAAAAAGTATAAGGACGATTTGTGGGCAAATCTTGCAGAAAACAGACAGGATACCAAGATTGTCTCCAGTTAAATTCTTGCTTCTTCTCAGGTGTCTCAAAGGTAGAAGTTGTTGGTGTCGCCTGTAGTATCTCTGTTTCTAATGACATAGTTTTCTCCAGGTTTCTATGATTTTATCCGTCAACCAAATGTTTTAACTGCTAATTTTGCTTGCAAAAGACCTCAGAAATCAACAATGTAAATGCACCTGAATCATCGTATTTAGCGGTGAGGCGTTTATACTCATTTTCTGCAACCAGCTTCCCGGCTACTATCTCAAATGCTTCTCCCACACACAACTTTTTAGGAATATTTACAATGACACTATCGGGTAAGTAGAAAGTATCATTTTTCCCATTGGTCGGGTCTAAAATAATCTCGCTAATTTCTTCGGCATCGGAAAATTTTAAATCAGAGGTGACAGATTTTTTTGTGCCAATCCAACTTCCTGACAGACTGGTTATTTCCTCGCTTGTTTTGCTGTTAGGAAAACTATTTAAATGTTCGCGCATCTGGAGAATTTTCTCTAAATCACCATTCTCTGTATAGATGCTACCTATGCTAGTATTCCAATCTTTATACTTTAAAAATAACTCAACTGAGAAACTACGTCCCAATTCGAGTTTTCTGGGAACCCAAGTACTGGAACCATAATCAACAAGAGCTAATGCCCTTTTCGATGGGTCTGCTGGATGCAATAATCCATCAGGCTGATTACAAGTTTCCTTATGAATTTGCCATTGTTTTTCTAGGGGACTCCCGTCTGGTGAAGGAAACTGATTTGTGTGAGTAATTACCGTTTTATCGGCATTGGGGCGTAAATTTCTGATACCTTGAGAAGACTTAATGATTTCTTTTTCTGGGGAGTAAACAGTCCATATCCCATACATAGACTGTCCTTCTATGGGCAGGTATCCAAATAATTTTTCCCAGTGTTGCTCTTGAAGATACGTCACGTCGCTTCACTCCGAATTCAAAATTCAAAATTCAAAATTCAAAATTAAAGGCAATAGGAAACTCTTTTTTTGTTAAAGTCACCATTTTAGGTATTGACCTTAATTAATCATTTTCAACCAGAACCGTGACAGCAGCGATCGCAATCAACATTTCGTCATTTTTATCGTTGAGTTCGGGAATCGCCCGCCCTTGAACTATCATCCCCCCAGATTCTACGGTAAGAGTTTTCCGACCAAATGGTAGTACAGCTAGTACTTCTTCTTCTCTAACTTGTTCTGGATATGGAACTGCTACCTGAACCTCTATAATCATTTCATTGGGATGACTTAAGCCAGCAACTTCCCAAACACCAGGTAAAGCATTGTGAGCGATCGCATTTCTTACTGCCCTAGATGCTGCTACTGTCGGTTCTTGTCCATGCTGATCTATTCCCATCCCCATCTCGATAATTAATCGTTTACGTGCCATTACTACCTCCGGTAAATTCTGCAACGATAAATCAGGAGTCAAGAGCCAGAATTTAGAGTTATCTGAATTCTGACTTATGACTCCCCAAGCGAGAGCATATATATTGTGTATGGACTTCTGGGAAGAAGGTAAGATTAGTGGCAGATTTTGATTTGTTTTAGAACTTCTGCTTGAGGTGCTTTAGAGCAGACGATGCAAGCGACTCAGACGCTCTGAGTGACTTTTCATCACCTTTAAGGCAAAAACAGGTGTTTCCTGAACGGCAAAGAGAAACTTTTTCTCATCAAGAAAACCCAGTTTAGCATCCACCTTGGCAATAGCTGTGTAAGCTCTATTTGGAACTCCTACAAGTACCCCAATACCAAAAACTTCGCCCGTCTCAATGGTTTCTACAACCTTGCCATTGACTACTATATCCACTTCTCCTTCGATAATGCCGTACATTTCATTACCAGGCTGTCCTTCTTCAAAGATGACTTCACCTGCTGAAAATCCTTTAGGGTCGGGTTGTTTTTGAAAGATACTGACTGTTACTACAGGACTTAGCATTAGAGCAACCCCAAAATTCTTGGTTTTTAGACGAAACTTTTGGATAAGCAATAGGCGAACCCAGAAAAGTATACTACTTTCTGTTGCTTAACTCTCAATCCCCGCAAAATTCCTGATGAGTACCCTAATCGCCTAGAAACTTCTCTCTGGTTTTACTACGCAGGCAAAACCGTCCCTCTCTGAGTCCTACGGTGTATACACAAGTCGAATTACTACCAGTCCTCGAATTACCCCACCCTAACCCTCCCCTTGTAAAGGGGAGGGAACTAGATAGATTTCTTTTTCCCCCCTTTCTAAGGGGGGATTAAGGGGGGTAATTCGACTTGTGTGTACACCGTTGTTATTTTGGGGTTCGCATTTGTTGATATGGCGTTCGCATTTGTTGATTCGGCGTTCGCATTTGTTGATATAGCGTTCACATTTGTTGATTCGGCGTTCGCATTTGTTGATTCGGAGTTCGCATTTGCTGATATAGCGATCGCATTTGTTGATTCGGCGTTCGCATTTGTTGATATGGCGTTCGCATTTGCTGATATAGCGTTCGCATTTGTTGATATAGCGTTTTAGATCCCCCTAAATCCCCCTTAAAAAGGGGGACTTTAAGAGACTCTTTGCCCCCCTTTTTAAGAGGGTTTGGGGGGATCTAAGACTTTGAAAACACGCCCTACGCCCTTGTGGAAGAGTCCTATTTTATATTTGCAACTTTATCAACGAAAATTCAAGGTAGGGAGAGGTTTATCAAACTCGCGTTCAAAAAGCGAATTTTGGTTATCAGGTCATCTTCTATAATTGATAAAACCTGCACACCTAATTTTAGGCATGAGACTGTGACCGAACCAGGAAGTTACAAAGATACTGTTAACCTACCCAAGACTAATTTTGATATGCGGGCAAACGCCATCAAGCGTGAGCCTGAAATCCAAAAATTTTGGGAAGAAAATAAAATTTACGATCGCCTCTCCAAAAATAACCCCGGCGAATTATTTATACTGCACGATGGGCCTCCCTACGCTAATGGCTCACTCCATATTGGTCATGCCTTAAATAAAATTCTCAAAGATATTATTAATCGCTACCAACTGCTAAAAGGGCGTAAGGTTCGCTACGTCCCTGGTTGGGATTGTCACGGTTTACCAATTGAGTTGAAAGTTTTGCAGAACATGAAGTCAGCAGAACGGCAAAATTTAACACCTTTACAACTGCGGCAGAAAGCGAAAGAATTTGCCCTAGCTACGGTAGATGACCAGCGCCAAAATTTTAAACGTTACGGTATTTGGGGTGATTGGGACAATCCTTATCTAACTCTCAAGCCAGCTTATGAAGCGGCTCAAATTGGTGTATTTGGTCAGATGTTCTTGAAAGGTTACATCTATCGTGATTTAAAGCCAGTTTACTGGAGTCCGAGTTCTAAAACGGCTTTGGCGGAAGCGGAGTTGGAATATCCTGAAGGTCACGTTTCCCGCAGTATTTATGCTGCTTTTAAAGTAGAGAGTATTTCTGATGCGTTGAAATCTTCTTTGGCAGCATACCAGTCAGATTTGGGTGTGGCTATCTGGACTACTACTCCTTGGACTATTCCTGGTAATGCGGCAGTCGCGGTAAATGGTGATTTACAATATGCGGTGGTGGAGGTATCACGCAGAGACGCAGAGGCGCAGAGAGGATTTAAGTATCTGATTGTGGCGGCTGATTTGGTGGAACAGTTAGCTGCTACTTTGGGAGTAGAGTTAACAGTACAAGCTACATTTCCAGGGAAAGATTTAGAAAATACCACTTACCTTCATCCTCTGAATAAGCTTCATCCTTCATTTGACTGTTACTGGAAAGTGTTAATTGGTGGGGACTATATCACCACTGATGCTGGTACAGGGCTAGTACATACTGCCCCTGGTCATGGTCAAGAAGACTACATTGTGGGTCTGCGTTATGGTTTGCCTATCTTTGCACCAGTGGATGATAATGGCAATTTTACTCTAGAGGTGGGTGAGAAGCTTGCAGGGTTAAATGTGCTGAGTGATGCAAATCAGGCGATTATTGATGCACTTACAGAAGAGGGTTCGCTGTTGAAAGAAGAACCTTATCAACACAAGTACCCCTACGACTGGCGGACGAAAAAACCAACTATTTTCCGCGCGACTTTACAATGGTTTGCTTCAGTAGAGCAATTCCGAAACCAAGCACTAAAGGCGATCGCAACGGTAAAATGGATTCCAGCCCAAGGTGAAAATCGGATCACGCCAATGGTAGCGGAACGTTCCGATTGGTGTATCTCTCGTCAGCGCAGTTGGGGTGTACCTATTCCCGTTTTCTACGATGAAGCCACGGGAGAACCACTGCTGAATGAGGAAATTATCAACCACGTTCAAGGAATTATCGCAGAAAAAGGTTCTGATGCTTGGTGGGAACTTTCGGTTGAGGAGTTATTACCGGAATCTTATCGTAATAATGGCAAGTCTTACCGCAGAGGTACAGACACAATGGACGTATGGTTTGATTCTGGCTCATCTTGGGCAGCTGTCGCTCAACAGCGTCCAGAGTTACGCTACCCTGCTGATATATATTTGGAAGGTTCCGACCAACATCGCGGTTGGTTCCAGTCAAGCTTGCTCACCAGTGTAGCGGTAAATGACATTGCGCCTTACAAAACTGTACTAACTCATGGCTTCGCTTTGGACGAACAAGGGCGGAAGATGAGTAAGTCAGAAGGAAATGTGGTTGACCCCAATACAATCATTGAAGGCGGGAAAAATCAAAAAGTAGAACCGGCTTACGGTGCAGATATATTGCGATTGTGGGTATCATCGGTAGACTACTCCGGCGATGTCCGCATTGGCAAAAACATCATCAAGCAGATGAATGATGTCAGAGGCAAAATCCGCAATACGGCGCGGTTTTTGCTGGGTAGCTTGGATGATTTTGACCCGGAAAAAGATGCAGTTCCCTTCGAGGAATTGCCAGAACTTGACCGTTATATGCTACACCGCATCACCGAGGTGTTTGAGGAAGTTACCGAAGCCTTTGATACTTTCCAATTCTTCCGCTTTTTCCAAACAGTGCAGAACTTCTGCGTGGTGGATTTATCCAACTTTTATTTAGATGTTGCCAAAGATAGGCTGTACATCAGTGCAAAGGATGCTTTCCGCCGTCGCAGTTGTCAAACGGTGCTGAAGATAGCTTTAGAAAATTTAGCACGAGCGATCGCACCAGTGTTATCCCACACCGCCGAAGATATCTGGCAATATCTCCCTTATAAAACACCTTACAAATCGGTGTTTGAAGCTGGTTGGGTGCAGGTTGAGGAAAAATGGCGTAATCCAGATTTAGCAGAATTTTGGGAAACGCTGCGACAACTCCGCACCGATGTTAATAAGGTGTTGGAACAAGCCAGGATAGAAAAACTCATTGGTTCTTCCCTGGAGGCGAAAGCTTTGATTCACATACCTCACAAACAGTTAGGCGATGCTATCAAAGCCTTTAACCCTGCTAAAGGTAACGGGATTGACGAACTGCGGTATTTATTGCTGACTTCCCAGGTGGAGTTATTAGATTCTGCCGAAGGGTTGCAAGGATTAGAATATACAGCGCAGACAGAAGACTGGACAATTGCTGTAGTAAAAGCAGACGGGCAAAAGTGCGATCGCTGTTGGAACTACTCCACCCATGTGGGAGAATCAGCAGAACACCCCTTAATTTGCGAACGATGCGTTGCAGCCTTAGCCGGAGAGTTCTAGTAAATAAGTAGTAGTGCAAAATTAAATATACATTTGTCATTGCGAATGAAGCGAAGCGAAATGACGCAATCGCAAGGGTTTGGGATTGCTTCGCTACATTTTATTTCGCTCGCAATGACATAAATAATTTTGCGTAACCACTTATACCTGAGTTCAACGAACCTCTCTCTACCTTGAAATAAAGTTTAAGCCTTTCCCTCTCCAACTCGGAGAGGGAAAATTTTGTGTACTAAACCAGGGAGAGGTCTTTTCTTTTAGGTAATTATATAGACACTATCTCATCCGTATAATTCACGCTAAATCAGGTTGTAGTCACCGCCTGAAAAAGATATTTTACGTAATACACATTATAGCTATTTTGTAAAGTAAGTAATTTCTAAGGGTAATATACTTATAAGCAAAAACTCAGGTGTTTTTACTGAAGCCCGCTAAGTACTTTCACCATATCCTTTTCATGTATAGAGCCGAATTACAGTATTGTGAAGAAAACATAAAGGTATGGATTAATACGTAATTTTTCGATTAAAACATCCATTAACTTAATCAAAATTCAAGAGATACAAAGATATGTCAAGTAAAGTTGCTAAAGAGTTGGCAGATTTTTTGCTGCAAATAGAACAGCGATCGCAATTTCATGCAGGCTATCCGTATAATTTAAGTTGTGATTACAGTGCGATCGCAAAATTTTTTAATTTTCTGTTAAATAATGCTGGAGACCCATATATTGAGCCAGATTTTGGTCTCCATTCTCGTAAATTTGAACAAGAAGTATTATCTTTTTTTGCTCACCTCTATAAGATTCCTGAAAATGAGTTTTGGGGTTATGTTACTGCTGGTGGAACTGAAGGCAATTTATATGGAATTTTCTTAGCAAGAGAAATTTACCCAAATGGGATTCTTTACTCATCAGAAGACTCTCATTACTCAATACCCAAAGCCGCGAAATTATTCCGCATCCAACATAATGTTGTTAATTCGCAAATTAATGGAGAGATGAATTATGAACATTTTGAACAACTCATTAGCAAGAATCGTAATTATCCAGCAATCATCAATTTAAATATTGGCACTACTGTCAAAGGCGCCATTGACAATTTAGAAAAAGTTCTAGAAATTTTAGAGCGCAATCAAATTAAAGATTACTACATTCATTGTGATGCTGCGCTTTCAGGATTAATATTACCGTTTCTAGATGGCGCTCCGCAAATTAACTTTCAAAAGCCCATAGATAGTGTAGCTATTTCTGCTAAATTTATTGGTTCTCCCTTGCCTTGCGGTGTAGTTTTAACTAAAAAGAAATGGGTAGAAAAAGTTGAAACAGCAATTGAATACATTGGTTCAACAGATACAACAATTCTAGGTTCTAGAAACGGTCATACCCCTCTGATTCTCTGGTATGCAACGCAAACAAGAGGTTACGATGGATTAGCTAGAGAAGCCAAAACCTGTATTAATAATGCCCAATACCTTTTCCAGCAACTGAAAATCAGAGAATATCCATGTATGCTCAATGATTTTTCCAATACTGTAGTGTTTCAAAAACCTTCTCAAAGGTTAATTAAAAAGTGGCAGTTAGCAATTTTTGAAGATTGGGTACATATTATAGTCATGCAGAATATAGACCGAAAAAAAATCGATACTTTTGTTAACGAACTTTTGTTAGAAGAAGGGTTACTTAATAACGTAGAGGAATTCCAGCTACAGCCAGTATTACACTAAGATATAGGAATCCTAGTTGATTTTTGAAAAATTAAGTACATATCTATTACCTTCTTCCCTGTTCCCTGTTCCCTGTTCCCTTTCCTAAGGTGTTTCTCTAAACAGAATTTAAACCCCAGATTTTATCTAATTAAAAAGTTTTTGGAGCATAAGTTAGCAGCAAGTAATATTTCTACTTCTGCACGTTCCATAGGTGGTAAGAAAAAATACCCTTGTCCATAATCACATTGTAAAGCTTTTAGTTGTGCTAATTGCTCTACAGTTTCTATCCCTTCTGCTGTTACAGACATATTTAAATTATGAGCTAATGTCACAATCGCTCGAATAATTTCTAAATTTTCTCCTCGACTACCTATACTGGTAACAAAAGAGCGGTCAATCTTAATAGTTTTAATTGGTAGACGGTGCAGATAACTCAAGGATGAATAGCCAGTACCAAAATCATCCATGTGCAACTCGACATTCAGCGCTGTTAACTGGGAAAGCACGGCGGTGGCTAATTCAAAATTATCCATCAACAAAGTTTCAGTAATTTCCAATTTCAAACAGCATGGCTCCAATCCAGTTTGCTGCAAAATATGTTTAACCTCTTTAAACACATCAGGTTGCGTGATTTGTTTACCAGAAAAATTGACGCTAATTGTCAGAGGTATTGAGGTAGGAAATTGTTTATGCCATGTGTGCATTTGTTGACAGGCTTCATAAAGCACCCATTGCCCGATACTAACAATCATTCCAGTTTCCTCAGCCAGAGGAATAAAATCTTGAGGAGAAATAAGCCCTCGTTCTGGATGATACCAACGTATCAGCGCCTCAAATCCAATAATTTTGCCAGTTGTCAGTGAAACAATTGGCTGATAATCAAGGCGAAATTCTTCTTGCTTGAGCAGCGCATGACGTAAAGCAGTTTCTAACTCTAAGAGCAAAGCTGCACCCTCGTGCATCTTTGGGTCAAAAACCTCATAACGTGCCTTACCAAGTGCTTTAGCACAATACATTGCCACATCAGCATCGCGTAGAATCTGCGCTGCTTGCTCATAATCTGCTTTACTTAAAGCGATGCCAATACTAACATTAGTAAACACCCGATGCTCATTTAATTGAAATGGCAAAGCTAAAACCTTTTTAATTCGCTCGGCTACGTGTATGGCGGTGCTGATATCCTCAATTTCCTCAATTAAAATTGTGAACTCATCTCCGCCAAAACGGGCAACTATGTCTCCGGCTCGCAGAACTGACTTTAGCCGATGAGAAATTGCAATCAAAAGTTGATTTCCCAGTAGATGTCCAAGGCTATCATTAACAACTTTAAAGCGGTCTAGGTCTAAGAATAGTACGGCAAATAAATAATTATTTTGCTGTTTAGCAGAGTCTATTGCCTGCTGTACCCGCTCCATAAACAATCGTTGGTTAGGTAATCCAGTTAGCCCATCATGAAGACTATTGTGCAGTAATTGTTCTTGTGCTTCTTGACGCTTGATAATGTCTTGTTCAAGTTGTTGATTAACTCTAATAAGTTCAATCGTGCGTTCTAGCACCAACTGCTCAAGCTGATAACGATACTGGACTAATTCTTCCTCTGCTAGCTTCCGCTTAGTGATGTCACGGACAATAACAATATACTCCCGTAGCTGAGAGTTAAATGGCTGTGAAATAGTCGATTCAACAATTCGCAAACCTTGATTTATTTTTAAGGTTTGCTCACTTCTAATAGACCATTGCTCTGGTTTGCCACGATAGCATATTAGAATTTGATTCAAGTTTTTCCCAAGTAACTGCTGAACACTTGTTTGAAATAATTCTTCAGCAGCCGCATTTGTCTGAGAAATTGTCCCATTTTCATCTAATACTAAAACAGTATCTGGAACGGTATCAAGAGTAGTGATAAATAGGTTTCTTGCTTGTTTGCGTGCCTCATCAATAGCCACAATTTGTGGTAGAGTTGTCCAGCAAGCGATCGCTACTCCTGTAAAAGAAAGTGTCACTAATAGAATAGCTAATAAAGAGTTTTGAGGATTAGTAGAAAGTTTATCTAATAAATCGCGGAGAACCCAACTGATTGTGGCAGTAATACAAATTAATGATACTAAAACAATCACTTGTAGTACCACAAAATCTGAGTTGTTTCTCATAGACTTCGTGTCGTAACGCTGTGTCCACCATTTGGGGTGTAATGGCGCAAATCTTAGGCGACGTAGCGCTACATCTCCTATCATCAGAATAATCGGTAATAATAATCCCGTTAAAAAATCTCTCCAATTCCAAGCGAAACCTCCCACTATTAGAACTACCGCTTCTACTAAGAAAAAACCAAGTGACCACCAAGGCCATAACACGTGTGGTTGATCCCGGCACAGCCATAATCCCAAATGTAGTCCCATAATGGACATGAGATAACAAGTGCCTGCTACTGTGACAAGTTGAGATATATTTCCCAAATTTAGACAAAGCAAACTGAGTAGAAAGGTAACTAAAATAGCAGGCCCAAGCACACCTTGACGAGAAACTAATGCAAATATAGGAGAAAGCTGTCTGTCTAAAGCAAGCTGGTATAAAATCCGAGGAGAGTTGGAAACTGCTGTAGCAGAACTTAGAAGGCAAGATATCGTAATCAGAAGTGTTACTAGAAAAGAGGCAGATTCACCCCAAAAAGGCTTAGAAGCTTCTACCAGATTTAAGAACGCATCATCACCTATTGTTGGATTTGGAGCCGAACACATTAATACCCAAGAACCACCTAGAAATACTGGAGGAATTAACCAAGCTGCTACGGTTAAGAAACTTAAAGTTTTATATGGGTGGCGGCTATCAGCAACAAAAGAAGAAGTGGTTTCACAAGCAAAAATTGAATAGCTACCTAGAAAAAACCACTTTGCCCATTCTTCAAAGCTCAGGCTATGTGTGCTAATTGGGAGAAATTTAAAACTAGGAGTTGAGAAGGCTAACCATAGTACACCTTGAACACAAAACAAAAGTAGTAATAAAATCGCTGGGAATACAAAAAATAAATGCAGGAGTGCTAAAGCACGAGTGCCACTGAACGCTAAAATAAAAGGAATCGCTGTAAATACAACTTTTAAGAAAGTTTCTGGACAAGAAATACCTAATGTTTCAAAATTAACTTTAATTAGGTTAGTGAGAATAATTGCATAGAGTGCTGGTGCTGCTGCCCAGCTAAAAAAGTATCCTAAAGCTACGTAACGGCCTAAACCAGGAAAGTTATTTAATAGCCTTGTAGTATAGTTTGGTGTTCCTCCTGCGACATCTGACCAGTGTCTACCTAGACTTTGTACCTGCAAGTTAAGTAAAAAGGAAATGATCGTCCCAAAAAACCAAACTAAGATAGCTTTAGGCCCTAACGCTGCATGAATTATAGGAGCAGTACCAATCCATCCAACATGACCAGTTAACCCGAAGCCCCAGGTTTCGAGATAACTCAAAGTCCGTGGTAGGCGTATTAGCAAGTGCTGATTTTTCTCTGCCCGTGCAGAATCGTTACTAACCATTGTTTCTTAGTGAAATTTACTGCCCTTTTCACTCAATAGCTGAATATCGATGCTCATAGCTTCCGTATAACTGCTGAACTTCTGTAAAGGATAACCTGGTTGTCATTCAATTTTGGATTTTGTGGAAAGTCTGTAGCAAGTGTCAACGCTTGTTCACCTTTAGCACTTGCTTTTCCCAAAGAGATAGGCTAGCGCCAAGGGATAAGACTCGCCTTCAATGCGCTATCCCTTGGCACAGGCCGCCTGCTTGCGTCTATGTTAAAAAAATTGACTTTGACAAAGAGTATTAGCTTTAAATAAGCCGTATTGGGCTATAACTTTTGCAACAACTCCTGAGTTAACTGAAAGAAAGCTTTGGAACCTGCTGATTGGGGAGCATTTAAAACAGCCGGCATAAAACTATCAACAGCCTTAGCAACATTTACATCAACTGGTATTTGTACCTTACAAATTTTTTCTACACCAAAATCTTCAACAACGCGGTGCATTACTTGTTTATAGTATCTCCCAGTGAGAAGGTTAGCGCTGGACATACTAAATACAATTCCCAGCATTTTTATATCTATCTTGGTTTCATGTCCGTGACTGTCTTTTAATTGGGCAATCCGTCTTTCTAGCAGTTGAATACCTACTACAGATAATGGTTCTGGTTTAGCAGGAAGTATGTAGAAATCACTCGCAGCTAAAGCGCTACGAGTCAATAAATTATAGCCCGGTGCACAATCAAGAAGGATAAAATCATATTCTTGACGGACTGGTTTTAAAATGTTGTTAATCAAGACCCTTTCAAAGCGATTCCAAATTGTTTCAAAGTCCTGTTCACCCAAAGCAGTTGCTTGTTTATGGAGCATTTCTGAAACAACAAATTCATCATACAAATCGATATCTCCCGGTAATAAATCTAGTCCTGGAAGATTACAAACCTGGGATTGAACGATATCTTGAATTGTGAGTTTTGCTTGTGGATCTGGATTGATAACTTCGTCTATCAGATACCTAAATGTCTTGCTTTGTTTACGACGCTTGGCAAAATCTAAAGGCGACATCAAGCTGAGTGTGGCGCTAATTTGGCTGTCTAAATCAAGGACAAGCACCCGTTTGCCATGATTTTTAGCTAAACAAGTAGCTAAATTGACGGTGAGAGTGGTTTTACCAACGCCACCTTTCATATTTGCAGTAGCAATTACATATCCCATTGATTGAGTCCTCTATTGACGCATTCCCATCTACTGGTCTGTCGCGGATTGTCCGTAGTTTGCGCTAAATCGCAAACTATGAACCTATCAAATAAAACTTGACAGACTACTAGGTAGCGTACACCTCTCTTGATATCTTAAATCTTCCATTAAATTTAATATTTTCGGAAATTCAAAAGAGTGATTTCAGAGCAGCAATATGTAGTTGGATCTTTAGCTGAAATCGTTCTACCAGGCTCCTGTGCCCCCTAATGCAAATGTTTGGCTTAATGCCATAACTGCGATCGCTCTCATCAAAGCAATTATAGAGGTATTGACAAATACAGTAGCCCTAAATCAATTGTGAGAAAATAGTAGTGTTGTGAATGTCACTAAGTATTGGGTGCAAAATGTGGATGCGATCGCCTCCGGCACGCTACGCGATCGCTAACTGAATTAAACGAAGCCGATCGATAATTTCGTGAAATCAAAGGCGCATTTACACACAAACTTATAAGGTAATTAAAATGACTTACGATTCAGAAGATGTACAACAAATCCTTCAAAAAGCACTCACTCGGAAACAGCAAGGTGAATTTTCACGAGAACAGCTTTTGGAAATGGCATCTGAGTTAGGTATTTCTTCTAATATTTTGGAAACAGTTGAACAAAAGTGGTTGGCTCAACAAGAAGAGGAACGTTTACGACACAAATTTAACACTTTTCGACGCAGAGCCTTTTGGAAACACTTTGTTTCCTTTACAGCAGTGAATTTATTCCTCATTCTCTTGAATTTAATCACTAGTCCTAGTTATTTTTGGGCTATTTTCCCAGTATTAGGATGGGGGTTAGGACTATTTTTTCATTGGTGGAGTGTTTATCAGACAAAATCAGAGGATTACGAGATAGCCTTTCAGAAATGGCGTGCACACATTTAACTTCAGGGTAACTTCTCCCTACTAGGGTAACTTCTCCCTACTTTGGAAAAAGGAGATACTAAGAGGTAAAGCAGGAGAGAGAGAAAGCTTAACTGAACTGTATTAGTATTTAATTCTCAGTTTCAGTTTTAATTAATACTACTTCTTCCCTCCTGCCGACGCTCGCGGACTCGCTTGCCGCCGGCGCTATCCTACCTCTTTCAAAAATAGGACTTACGCAAACAACAGCCGAAACCCTGATTTAACGGTAGGGGCAATTCATGTAGACGCATTCGCGGAGCGTCTCGTAGAGAAGCGGCTTCCCGAAGGGTATTGCCCCTACCATGCGTAGTTTTGCATAAGTCTTAAAAAAGTGTCCGTTTGACAAAAACGCACGGCTATAGATTCCTACTAGTTGAGAGTAATATTTCACCTATGAATGGGGAAATTTCCGTACTTGATATTCTGCTGAGTCCACAATTAAATAGGATTCTCTTAGCGCTTGGATGAAGTTGTCTTCAATGGTCTGCAAATGTGCTTGGGGTATGGCTTTCCACTGTTCTAGCGTTGCCCAACGAATGATGAGAATAACTTCTGTGTAGTCATTAGAGCTGATCCAAACTTCTTTACCGAGAAATCCTGGATACTCAGCCAGCGCTGTTGTCCAAATTTGTGCATCCTTCTGGATAAAATATTCCCGTAAATCCGGGGCAACCTTAAACTTGAGAAGTTCTATAAACACGTCCTTTGAACCCTGTGTTTCTTAATTTGTCAAAATAGAGATGTAGGCTAGAGTAACTACGCTTTTAGCATAGCTTGATTGCCTAACTTAGGAGCAAGGGTCGGCTGGTGAATAAGGAAGAGGAAGGGAATATGGACAACAACAACTGGTTGCAACAGCTAATGATGGTAGGTCTTGGCACAACGTCTTTAGTGGCAGAAAAACTGCGCCAAGTCAGCGATGATTTGGTTAAAGACGGTAAACTCAATCCTGAGCAAGCCAAGGCAGTTATAGATGATATTGCCCAGCAGTTAAAGTCGGAACAGGGAAACTTCGATGTCCAAATGCAACGGCAAATGCGAAATATGATGCAGGATTTGGGGGTGGCTCGCCAGTCGGAAGTGGACGAACTGCGGGGGAGAATTGACCGTTTAGAGCGTCAAGTGCGCGATTTAGAAAATAAGCTTTGGCGTTAAAATGCCCTTTCTGATTTAAACTAAATGTGTCCTGTTGGTAATCTTTTTGCCAGGATACTTAAGTAAGGAGAACTGATTTTGAAACCAATTTTCCTCAGCGTGGCGTTCATGCTGGTGTGTGTTGTGCTGTTGATTGTGGGGCAAGTAGGCGGTAAACAGAATACTGCTATTGCTGCCGAGTTAACCCAAACACCGCCAGCATCCACAACTGTAACTGAAAACAATATCTTAATTGCGAGTAATACTATGTCTGATGCGAATGCCGTAACCACCCCCTCTGGATTGAAGTATATCGAGTTAACAGAGGGGACTGGAGCAACTCCTCAACCTGGACAAACGGTTGAAGTTCACTATATCGGCACTTTAGAAGATGGTACTAAGTTCGATAGTTCACGCGATCGCGGTCAACCCTTCAGCTTTAAAATTGGCATTGGACAGGTAATCAAAGGTTGGGACGAAGGACTTAGCACCATGAAAGTAGGCGGTCGTCGTCAGTTAATCATTCCCTCTGAGTTAGGTTATGGCTCTCGTGGTGCTGGTGGCGTGATTCCACCCAACGCCACTCTGCTGTTTGATGTGGAATTGCTAGGAGTTAAGTAGAAACTAGGGCATTGGGCATTGGGATAAGTAAAGAATTTAACTTTTAATTTTCTGCTCCCCAATCCCCAATTCAATAGCTAAATTTTTAAATTTTGAAACTTTGTAAACTGTGGATTGAACAAAAGTTTTGCAGTACCTGTAGGCCCGTTGCGGTGTTTAGCTATAATTACTTCTGCAATGCCGCGATCGGGAGTATCGGGAGAGTAATATTCATCGCGGTACAACATTATTACTAAATCCGCGTCTTGTTCAATGGAACCGGATTCTCTCAAATCAGATAACATGGGACGCTTGTTAGTACGCGCTTCCACTCCTCGACTCAATTGAGATAAAGCAATAACTGGTACAGATAATTCCCGCGCTAAACCTTTGAGTTGACGAGTAATTTTTGATAATTCTTGTACGCGATTATCACCTCCTCCTTCCATCAATTGCAAGTAATCTATTACAATCAATCCTAATTCAGTTCCAATTTCAGCTTGTAGTCTTCTTGATTGACTACGCATTTGTGTAACTGTAATATTCGGCGTGTCATCAATATAAATTGGCATCTCGGAGAGGATACCAATAGCACGGCTTAAAGGTTCCCATTGTGTTTGACTTAGGCGACCAGTTCGCAAATAACTACTTTCAATTTGCGCTTCGCTAGCTAATAGACGTTGTGTCAATTGCTCTTTGGACATTTCCAAGCTGAAAAAAGCAACTGGTAATTTATAAGAAGCGGCGATATTGTGAGCAAGGTTTAAGCAAAACGCTGTTTTTCCCATTGATGGCCTGCCAGCGACAATAATCAAATCAGAACGCTGAAAGCCACTGGTCATGGCATCTAAATCGTAAAATCCACAGGGAATACCAGGTAAGGCAATGCCTTGATTTCTATCTTCAATATCCTGGAAATTATTAATTAGAGTATCAGAAATGTGAACTAAACCCGATTGCGGACGCTCTTGAGTAACGCCGAATACTTTCTGCTCTGCCTGATCTAAAACAGTTGGTAATTCCGTTTCTGTCTCGTAACCCAAATGTACAATTTCATTACCAGCTTTAATTAACTGTCGCCGCAGGTATTTTTCCATCACTAACCCTGCTAAACCGTCGATGTTCACGGCTGAAACGGTGCGGTCTACCAGAGTTGCTAATTTATTTCTGCCACCAATGCGGGCAAGCAAATCGTGGTCAGTCAGCCAACTTGTCACCGAGAGTAAATCTGTGGGTTTACCTTGGGCGTGCAGCCTCACAGCTGCTTGATAAATATCTTTGTGAGCGCTAATGTAAAAAGCTTCGGGAAGGAGGCGATCGCTAACTCGACTAATCGCTTCTGGATCTAGCAAAATACCCCCCAAAATCGCTTCTTCCGCCTCAATATTTTGTGGGGGAAGGCGATCGCTACCATCGCCTTTAAAACTCAGTTCTTCAGCCATAAACGATTTTAGTTTTGAGATTTTGCTAGAGACGCGATTAATCGCGTCTGTACAGGAGTTAGGAGTTAGGAGTTAAGAGGATTATGCACCTTTACTTCCCTTGCTCCCTCATCCTCCTCATCTCCTCCCGCGTAACTTAACTAGCGACTACTTGAATATCGACTTGCGCCGCTACTTCAGAATGCAGCTTGATTTCGGCTTGATAAGTACCAAGGTGGTTAATATCGGGGATGGTAATGCCGCGCCGATCGATTTCTTGACCGGTAGCTGCCTTAATTGCATCTACAACATCTTGGGTGGTGATAGTACCGAAAATTGCCTCGTTTTCACCAACTGGCTTGGCAATTGTCAAGCTGCTAACTTTTTCTAAAGCTTCTTTTTGCTCAAGAGCTTGTTGTCTTAGTTCTAATTGCCGTTGACGCTCTTGCTCACGACGGCGTTCTACTTGCTTGAGAATACCAGGAGTGGCATTAGTTGCCAATTTCTGGGGAATCAGATAATTCCGAGCATAGCCAGGAGCTACTTCCACTAAATCGCCAGATTTACCCAGCTTGCTGATATCTTGATTTAAAACTAACTGCACGCGCTTCGCCATCGTTTTTCGTTTTTCCTGTAAAATCTGATTAATTTGGGTTTGGGTTAAGATAGCTCACAATTTTCAGTGCTGTATTCCAAGCTTCTTTACCTATACCCTAAAGCTTACAGATCCTAGCGAAAGGAAGGGTGCGATCGCAACTATTAGCGCTAGAAAGTTAAAGGGAATGGGGAATGGGGAACGGGGAATGGGGAATGGGGGAGTAAAGAGGCAGAGGAGCAGAGGAGAATAACTAATGACTAATGACTAAAAGTTATTTTTCATTTCCCGTATCCGCGCAAAGGTTTGTACTCCATCACTCCTTTTAACAGTTAATTGTAATGATGGCTGATCCCAACGTAAAAAGGGATTGGTTCGCTTCTCTACTCCCAGTATTGAGGGGATGGTAGCTTCTCCTCGGCTACGATAAGCCTTCACTTCATTGAAACGCCTTTGTAAGTCGGCGTTGTCGCTATCCACAGTTAGAGCAAATTGCAGATTTTTTAAGGTGTATTCGTGGGCGCACCAGATGCGTGTATCATCGGGTAGAGAGCGCAGTTTGCTTAAAGAGTCCACCATTTGCGTCGGTGTTCCTTCAAACAAGCGACCGCAACCGCCAGAAAATAAGGTATCGCCGCAAAATAAATCGCCTGTGTCACCAGCTTTTTCAGGGGGAAAGTAATAAGCAATATGAGCGCGGGTATGTCCGGGAACGAAGATAACTTCAGCTATGCGGTCTGCAAAGTGGACGCGATCGCCTTCTTGCAAAAACACCTGTTGTCCGGGAATTCTACCACGATCCTCGGCTCCCCCATAAACTATTAGTTGGGGGAATTGTTCGATTAATTGCTTATTACCACCTACATGATCGTTATGGTGGTGAGTGTTGAAAATTGCTACCAACTCAGCTTTTAATTCTGCCAGCTTCTTTAATACTGGTTGAGACTCAGCCGGATCGACAACAGCAGCAATATTTTGTTTATAGTCGTGTAACAAGAATATGTAGTTGTCTGAGAGCGCTTCTAGACGGATTACCTGCATTACCTCTGCCTCCCTTACAACACAAATGTTTGGTATTGAGTAGCAATCCTAGATTCTAGTGAATAATAGTGCTACCTCCACAAGCTATATGAAGTATTTATACTTTATTTATTATAGCTATATACAATATTAACTATAATCTTATACAACCGTGATTATACGGTAATTAGACTTAAACCAAGTAAATTTCAGATGAATTTATCAGTGAAATTTCTCTGGGAATACTTACAAATACAAAGTTAGATTTATTTTATTATTTTTTACTTAAAATCAAGAACTCATCAAATTCATATTTTGCTGATATCTACTCTGATTTGACTATAAATAAAACTAGGGTAAGGGGTCATTCAAAAATATATCTATTTAATTTCCACAGTAAACAACAATTTCTAATTTAATTTATGTCAAACGAAACTAGAGGATTTATTACAATTTTAACTGGGCTTTATCCGTTTCAAGATTGTATTCATTTTTTGGCAGCAATTAGGAAGTTTCATCAAGAACCAATCATTATTTTAATTGACCAAGTTCCCAAAGGACTCTATCCTTTTCTGAAGGCTTTCAAAAATGTAATTTTAAAGCCGGCCCCTGCAAATGAAAATACTGTTTTAGCATCACGGCAAGCAAAACTGGCTCTATATGGAGCATCTGAGTTTGATAAAACGATTTACCTAGATTCAGATATTTGCTTACTTTCCGATATTAATGATGTATTTGAATATTTGGATGAATATGATTTGCTATTAACTGAAGATGTGCAACCTTCTATTGTTAAAGCCACAAATTTATTGCGTGGAAAGCAAGAAGACCTTTTGCAAAATGTTTTGCCAATTCTGCAATCTGTAGGGTTTCCTTTGGAAGCAGATAGTGTGCAATATAATAGCGGTTTGATCGCTTTTAGAAAATCAGAAGTAAATAAGGTATTTTTTGAAGAATTTCAACGTTATTTTGAAATTGTCAAAAACAACCAAGATAAATTACTTTTAAAAGATCAAGGGGCTTTTGCATCTGCGATCGCATCTGTACGCCCTCATAAGAAAATCCTACCACCCACCTATAATTATCTCAGTAAGTGGCAGGATGCTTATAATATTCAGGATCAAATTAAAGTTCTTCACTGTACCTATCCTTATCGACCTCAATATGCTAAAAATATTAGTCGTTCCTTATATACAAGGCTTTTTGACAGATTCGCTAAAGTATTTTTACCAAATCAAGTTACAAATCCTTGGCGTACTAAATAAAAATAATTATAAAAATAGTGAAAAAATTTTCCAAGATATCGCTGTTGGTTTCAGATTTATCAAGTGCAGCTATTTTGCGTGCATACTTGATAGCAGCAGCCCTCAGAAATTTAGAATATGAAGTTGAAATTATGGGGTTTTTATTTGGAAATAGCTTATATAGAAATTTACCATCAGAATTAACCGTTTTTAATTTACCAGGCAAAAATTTTCCAGAGTTTTTTGGAGAAATTAATAAATTTTTACCAAGAATTAATGGAGATATAATTTATGCTATAAAACCACAAATAGCGAGTTTTGGAGTTGCCTTACTAAAGAAAATATTTAGCCGAAAACCATTAATTTTAGACATAGATGATTGGGAACTCAGTTGGTACGGTGGCGATGACTGGCATTATCATCCCACACCTAAACAATTAGCTAGGGAATTGTTAAAACCAGACGGTGCACTCAGGAATCCTTATCATCCTTTGTACGTGAAATGGATGGAAGGTTTGGTAAATAGCGCCGACGCTGTGACGGTGCATACTCAATTTTTGCAGCAGCGTTTTGGCGGTACATTTGTTCCGAATGGTAAGGATACTTCTTTATTTGATCCCACTCGATATGATGCTGAGTCCAGCAGAAATCGTTATGGTTTATCTGAATATCGTATTTTAATGTTTCCTGGTGCGCCAAGACCCTATAAAGGTCTAGAAGATGTTCTTATCGCGCTGGATAAAATTAATCAGCCAGACTTAAGACTAGTAATTGTAGGTGGTAGTCCTTATGATAATTACGATCAGCAACTTGAACAAAAGTGGGGACGCTGGATTATCAAATTACCAAAATATCCAGCTGATGTTATGCCTGATTTAGTAGCAGCAGCTCACATTGTAGTCGTTCCCCAACGAGATACCCCAGAAACTCGTGCTCAATTTCCCCTGAAGTTGACAGATGGAATGGCAATGGCTAAACCTGTATTATCAACGCGCGTTGGAGATATTCCCAAAATTTTAGGTGATACTGGTTATTTAGTTGAGCCTGGTTGTCCTGAACAGATTGCTGAACAAATTCAATTGATTTTTCAGAATTTAGAGTCAGCAAATCAGCAAGGTATCAAGGCAAGAGAAAGATGTGTGGAACACTATAGCATAGAGGCTATGGCTTCTGTGCTCAAGTCAGTAATTGCTAAGTTGTGAATAATATTAATAAGTGAAAGTGGCATAAAAATACCAAATGTCTACCAGAAAACTACTATTAAGATTTGCTAAACCCTATCCAGGTTTGATTCTACTGACAATATTGTTAGGATTTTCTGGAGCTTTATTTAATGGAATCAGCACAGCTTTAATTGTGCCAGTGGTTTTAAAAATTGTGGGGCAAGAAGTAGATTTAAGTACGGCCCCTCCTATCTTGAAAAGGTTGATATCTCCCTTTGATAATACTCCAGAAGCTTACCGTATAGGAGTAATGGCTGGGGCGATTATATTTACAATTATTTTAAAGAATTTAGCTACTTATGCCAGCGCCTTAGCATCGAGTTCTTTAACCCGAAAGCTAACATCAGATATGCGCGAAACCGGGTTAAAGCTATTATTAGAAATTGATATAGATTATTACGCCAAGACGAAAGTAGGTGATTTAATCAACCGTCTAGGTGGAGAAATTGGGCGGGCTGCAAGTGCTATAGGTAGTACAGTCAGGATAGTTATCCTGGGAATCACAGTTTTAGTTTTTGTTAGTTTATTGCTGTCAATTTCTTGGCAGTTGACAATTGCTGCTACGCTTTTGCTGTCGTTGGTAACGTTAGTAAATCAGTATGCCATTTCCCGGTCTAGAAATTTTGGGAAGCAGCTTAGTGAGATGTCTAGAGCATATTCAATTTCTGTACTGGAAACCCTGAACGGAATTCGGCTGGTAAAGGCGACGGGAAATGAAGAAAAAGAATATCTACGAATTAAAAAATTGATTCGCGATCGCGAGTTAGCAGATTTCCGATCTCAGGTTAATTCGGAAGCCATTACACCCCTGAGTGAGGTGATGGGTATTACAGCTTTACTGCTGATTGTACTTTTGAGCAAAACTTTTTTTGCCGATCAGGTTTCTTCTCTTTCTACCGTACTTTTGACATATTTATTAGTGCTGCTGCGAGTGCTGCCATTAATTTCTCAGTTAAATACTATTCGCAGCAACTTTGCGAGTACCGCCGCCAGTGTGGATGTGACGAATGAGTTTTTAAGTCTGCACGATAAGCCGTTCATGGACAAAGGTAAGCTTCCCTATACAAAATTAGAAGAGGGAGTCTCTTTTAATTCTCTTTGCTTTGCTTACCCTGGTCATGAGAAGTTGGTACTCAAAGATGTGAATTTATATTTACCGCGTGGCACAACTTTAGCATTAGTAGGTGGTTCTGGTGCTGGTAAATCCACTTTGGCAGACCTTTTGCCCAGATTTTATGACCCGATCGCTGGCAGTATTACTATTGACGGCACCGATTTGCGGGAGTTTGATCTTGTATCGCTGCGAAAGCGGATGGGAATCGTTAGTCAAGATACCTTTCTTTTCAATGATTCCGTACAGAATAACATCGCCTACGGGCGAGCAGAGGCTACTGATGATGAAATTCTGACAGCAGCCAAGCGAGCAAATGCTTATGAGTTTATTAGCAAATTGCCTCAGGGATTTGACACCTTGATTGGCGATCGCGGCGTCATGTTATCTGGTGGACAAAGGCAAAGATTAGCGATCGCCCGCGCCCTGCTGCAAAATCCCGAAATTCTGATTTTAGATGAAGCCACCAGCGCTTTAGATACCGTTTCCGAAAGATTAGTCCAATCTGCACTTGATGATTTAAGTCGCGATCGCACCACCTTAGTAATTGCTCACCGTCTTTCTACAGTCCAAAAAGCCGATCAAATAGCTGTGTTAGATCAAGGACAGGTGGTAGAGGTAGGAACCCATGAAGAACTTTTAAAAAAGGGTGCTTACTACTCACGCCTGTACTCAATGCAATTTAGCGATCGCCCTAGTAAAAATTTGATTCAGACAAAAATTATCAAGGCAATGCGCCTAAACTCCAAAAAATTTGCTGAATATCCTGAAGCTGCTAAACACAATCAAAGCTGGCTTCGCATCTCTCATGAAATTCGGACGCAGATGAACTCGATGATTGGGTTACTGCGCTTATTACTTGATGATCTGGTAGACAATTCCCAAGAACGGCAGGAATTAATTGAAGACTCTTACAAATCAGCTTGGAGAATTCTCAACACCATTGATGTTTTTGAGGATGTTATTAACTTACAAAAAAAAGGGCAATTAGTCTCAATTTCTGAGCAGAATCAAGATATTACAAGTACCTATTATGAAGAATTTAATCACATCTCTATTGAGTTTCGGACTTCTCTCAACCTCATACTTAGCTCTCTCCGCTCTCTAGATGATAATTTGATATCTACTACAGACGAACAAAATGCATTAATTACTGAAAGTTATGAATCTGCTATATATCTGATCGATACTTTAGAAAAATTTGAAAATAGTATTAGTATCTAAACTTATGAAAAATCCTGCTTTAAAAAAACACTACATTTTTTTCATTGGTGAAGAGTTGCCGCAACCAGAAGCTCACTTAGTGCAGTCTACAAATGCAGCTAACGCCGCCGCCAACTTGGGATACTCAACAGTTTTGGTATACCCTGACAAAAAAGCAAAATTGACGAATCTAGTTAATCTAGCTCGTCCTTTTCAACCAAGAAAAACACCAATAGAACTTGTTAAATATTACAACCTCCATGACAAACTAAAAGTTGCTCCCTTACCGATGCCTTGGCCGATTGATCATTTTCGGGGCAAATTTACTGACTCTAATACCATTGCCAGCAAGTATTATTTACCATTCCACATCCTTCCAACTACTAAACTTGTCCACAGTCGCAACTGGAATTTTGTCAAAGCTGCCATCAAAAATGGTGTCCCAGCAATTTACGAACATCACCATCATGAAGACAAGCCATTTGAGCCAGAAATTGTTACAAATCCTCTGTTGCAAATTGCTGTCACAGTTGTAGAAACAATTCGTGAAAGCATGATTAAAAATGGTATGCCACCAGAAAAAGTAATTAAGCTGCACAATGGTTTCAATCGCTTATTTATGGAGAGACAACCAGAGAAAGCAGCAGAATGGCGTCAAAAACTATTGCGAGACGAAAATCAAAAGTTGGTAGTTTATGCGGGGGCACTACAGCAATTTAAAGGTATTGATGTACTAATTGATGTGGCGAATGAAATGCCTGATGTGCAATTTGCCTGTGCGGGTGGTAAGCCCACAGAAGTTGAATATTATCAACAATTAATCAAAGAAAAACAGCTTCATAATATTAAGTTTTTGGGCTATGTCTTGCATAATGAGTTAGCATCTTTGCTACAAGCAGCCGATGTTTTAGCTCACCCTCATTGTTCGGGAAAAGCGGCAACTTTCACATCTCCCTTAAAGCTGTTTGACTACTTCGCCTCTGGAACTCCCATTGTCTCGACAGTAATTCCCTCCTTAGTTGAGTTTCAAGATACTCGAGCGATCGCTGCTTGGTGTGAGCCAGATAACTCCAGCAAATTTGCCGAAAGTTTGAAGCGGGTTTTAGAAACTCATCCCAGAAAAATAGATGGTTATCCAGATAGTATCGAGTTTGTCCAGCACTTTTCTTGGGAAAATCGAGCGGCAAAAATCCTTAGTTATGTTGATGAATCTCTACTGCCTCAACTTATTTTGTAAGTAAAATAACTCATAAAAAATGGCTAATAACTAATAACTAAAATGACTATGAAAACTGTAGGAATGATTAGCAGCTATCGAGGTTTAGAAACCAGAGCCGATTGGCTATGGCAACAAAGCCCGAATCAATTTGGAGTTTGGGGAAATATGCAAATGCAGGCACTAGCAGCTAAACCAGATTTTCTGCTAATGTATCAATTTGATTTTCCCCAAGCATCGCCACAAAAATCTTGGTTAGATAGTTTTCGCAAACGCCAGCAAAAATCAGTAGTCAATGTTGATTCTCTACTGCGTGGTGTGAGTAAAGATCGGATTATTTATTTACTCAGAGAACCGCCTTTAGATGAAATTGTCGAAATTACTAATCATAATTACCAACAAGCTCAGAAGTATTCCGGCTACATTTCTGGCCCCGATGATTTTGCTCCCACTCCTGACTATATGCCTGCTATTTGGTATCATTCAAATTCATTTCAAGATTTAAATGAAATGCCACCGCCTCAAAAGGTTGCCCCATGTAGTTGGATTACTTCAGGAATTAGCCGTACAGTTAATCATCGCCAGCGTTTAGACTTTTTACAATCCCTACAATCTAGTGGTATGAAGTTTGATTTGTATGGGCGCAACTTACCAGAATGGGCGAAAAAGTCGGGAGAACTAGGTAACAAATGGTATGGGATGGCACCATACTATTACAATCTGGCAATTGAAAATTATGCTGATAATAACTGGTACGTGAGTGAGAAACTTTGGGATAGTTTACTTGCTTGGTGTTTGCCAATTTACTATGGTGGCCCGGCTGCTGATAAATTATTGCCACCTGGTAGTTTTTTGCGGTTGCCCAGTTTAGATGAAAAAGGCATTGCTTACATCCAAGAAATGACAGCTACACCTGATGCTTGGTATGCTGCCAAAGATGCGATCGCAGAAGCACGTCAAATTATCTTACATAAATTAAACCTGCTTAACTGGTTGTCAAATTTTGTCGATCAACACTCATAAATTATGAATGGTATTTGTACCCTTGGCAATGATTATGTTTTCGATCAACTGGTGGCTTTGCTCAATAGTATTGATGTTATCTTAGGTTCAGAAACTCCTGTTTGTATCTATCCTTTTGACGATCAAACACAGCAAATTGCTGATGAAATAGCTAAACGCCCTAATGTATTCCTTTACGATAATCAGGAATCAATCAACTGCTGGGATCAATTTATGCTGACAGCAGCGCCAGAACGATTGAATCGTAGTAAATCACGTCTTTATGGTGCTCACCGCCGTTTTTGCGCTTTTGATGGGCCATTCGATAAGTTTATTTATTTAGATGCAGATACCTTGGTGATGAACTCACTAGCGACAGTGTTTGAAAAGCTAGATAGTTATGATTTTGTTGTCTATGATTTCCAATTTAAAGACGTTAGTAAAATATATAATGTTAATTCTCCTAAATTACTAGAAGTTTTCGAGCAAAAACGTATTGATTCCGAAATATTTTGTTCAGGCTTCTATGGCGCAAAGCGGGGAATATTTAACTCAGAACAAAGAGATTTGCTAATATCCCATTTACAAAATGGTGAGGCGGAAATTTTGTATAGCGGTGCTGGCGAACAACCACTTATCAATTACATGGTAATGAGGTCTAATCTTTCTACTTATAACTTTGCTCGCCAACTGCCAGATAATCAAAAAACAGGATGTTCTGCCACATCTAAGCACTTTGAAGAACGAGAGCATCTTCTTTATGACAAAGGTAATCGCCTAACTTACCTTCATTATATTGGTATTCCTCCTAACGTTAATCAAGCAGTCTGTGCTGGAGAAAATATTGAATTTCCCTATCGAGATTTATTTCTCTATTATCGTTATCTACATGAACCAGAGAAGCGTCCAGTATTTACAAATCCTCCTAAGAGTTATAATGACGCTCCAGTACCAAATTTACTTACAAGAGCTTTGCGAAAATTTAAGTTAATTAATCAAGGATAATTTATGAGTAGGGGAATTTATATTGTTGCCAATGACCGGGTTATCGATAATGCGATCGCTTTACTCAATAGCATCCGTTACTATGACCCAGAAGTAATCATTTATCTAATACCATTTAATGAAAATTATCACAAGGTGGCAGAACAGCTTGCTACCTTACACAACGTCCAAGTTTTCCCAGATTTAGAACTTATTGATCAATTTACCAAACGCATCGGAGAAATTTTTGATAGAGATTTTCTTGCCTTACCCAACAAAATGCGTAAGCTGGTAGCGTGGTTTGGCCCTTTAGATGAGTTTATTTATATTGATACAGATATTGTCGTTTTTGAAAAAATCGCCGACAATTTGGACAAACTTTCAGAAGTCGATTTCTTCTGTTGTGATTACCATCATGCCAATGACAAGCTGCGAAATATCTTTTCCCCGTTAGTAAAAGAGCAGCAAATTTTTTCCGATGCCCAACTTCAAGATGTTTTCAACAGTGGCTTTTGGGCTTCCAGAAAAGGAGTTATTACCGAACAAAAAATGGATGAAGCTTTGCGCGAGTGTGCAATGCATCGGGAATATTTCGATTTTTCTGAAGGAGTTACAGACCAACCAATTTTAAATTATCTTGTTCTCAAGCTGATTGCAAAACGTGGAAATCTTGTCAAAATTCCTGGGGGTGGGCCTGGTAGTTGGGCTGGTTCACAAAATTTCCAACAGCAAGATTACGCCCTCTATGACCGAGGACAACGACTCAAATATCTTCACTGGGCTGGTACGCGGATGAAAACTGGTAGTCCCTATTGGCAATTGTGGGAACATTATCGCTATCTTCATGAGGGTAAATTCGCTTTCATCCCCAAACTGACTCGCCGTTTATTTCCTTTTGTTGCTGCCCGTACTTAATATTAGGAGTATCCCAATGATTGATGGCATTTACATCCTAGCCAATGATGTTGTCTATGACCAATTAGTTGCGTTGCTCAACAGTATAGAAGCTAATGCTGGTAGGAAAATTCCTATTTGTATACTTCCATATAATGACCGGTTAGACAAAGTAAAAGCAGAGATTGCATCTAGAGATAATGTCAGCTTATTTGAAGATTCTGATTCCATAGCCTACTGGGATAACTTTGCTACTCAAATATGGAAAAATTATCCTAGAGCACAAAAAACTTGGCGAGAGTGGGGCTTTCCAGAACTTTATGAGTTACCAATGCACCGCAAATTTTGCGCTGTAGATGGCCCCTTTGATAGATTTATTTATTTTGATGCAGATACCTTATTAATGGGGCCCGTAGATTATGTATATGAAAAGTTAGATACTTGTGATTGGGTAGTCAATGATTTTCAATATAAGTCTGATTTAAAATTTATTTTTGATGGTTCGCCAGAGCAGATGCAGCAAATTTTCAACTCAGAAAACTTGCAGTCTCAAGTATTTTGTGCAGGTTGGTTTGCTACTAAAAAAAATATTTTTTCTCCAGCGATAAGAGCCGACTTAATTAATAAGTTAACCTCAGGTGAGGCTGATGTGATGGCTTTTTTAGCGCCTGACCAATCTTTATTTAACTACATGGTATTGAGAAGTGGAATTTCCTATTATAATTTTGCTTTCCATGACTGCGAACAAGCAACTGGTAATCACTGGAGTTCTCAATTTGATGTGGTAGATAATATCCTCTATGACCAAGGGCGGAAGTTGACGTATTTACATTATATGAGTATATCTTCTTCAGCTTTTGTGCGGCTTTGTGGAGGCGAAGATGTTGATATTCCTTACCGCGATGTTTTCTTATATTATCGCTATTTAAAATCACCTGAAAAACGTCCTCAAAGCTTTACACGCCCAAGCCAGCTAACGCTTTTGCAAAAGTCTACTAGTAGTTTTATTCAGCAAAGAGTCAACAATATTAAGCTAAAGTATCGCAATTTAAAGGATAGAATTACTAGATAAAATCAATAAATTAGGGAGGCATCCGTTAAATTAGCTGATTTATTAGCTTATTAGCGGGTGCATCCCAGTTTTTATTATTCGATGAAATATTAAAATTTAATATGTCATTGCGTTCGCGAGTGCGTCTCGTAGAGACGCAATCGCATTCGCAATGACGGATACAAAAATGGGATGCTCCCATTATTAGCTTTTGCATAGTTGAAAATTTTACACGTTCTTTATTGAGCCAACAAGCGACATCAAAATACTTTAGTTTCTCCATTCGTCAGATAATTTTTAACAAATACAATTCCTTAAAACTAATACCAATTTCCGAAAATAAAGCTACAGATGCGTAAGCTTGATTGAACGTAGTGAAACCCAACAAAATTCGGGTTTCTCACGTTGGGTTGAGGAACGAAACCCAACCTACATCTGTCGCAATCATTTTTGAAATTGGTATTGGTTTTGTAGTGGCGATGTCTTAAGTACTTTATCTGTAATAAAAATCAAAATTACTCAAGGTTGCAAGTCTTAGGCGCAATGAACGATAGTAATAGCCGATAGTTCTATCTAGTCTAAGTGCTACCTTTTTCACAATTGAACGCTTCGGGTATTCAATTGCATCATGCTGTTGAAAATATATCAAGCTTTCTTCTGGATTTGCTTGCCCTTTTTTAATTTTTTCTCGTTCTACCCAATCTTTAAAATAAACAATATCCTCCATAGCATCCCATCTAACTGATAATCCTGCTTTAGCAGCAGCTAATCCTATTGCATAACCAATAGCACAAGTAAAACCGTTTAACTCACAGTATAATGCAATGGTTTCCCAATGCTTGAGAAATTCAATTTCACGCCCATCTTGCCTTGTAACTGCAAACAAAACTTCCATCACAAACTGGGTATTATTATCCTCTAAATTCAAATCCAGTTTTTGGGCTATCTTGTTAACAATTTCCACATCCCTAATTCTCTTCGGTTTGTGCAAATCATTTACTGAACTAATGTAAATTTTATTATGTCTGACCATACTGGTACAACTTCTTGCTGTAACTCCAGGAAGATATTTTAGATTTGGTGCTACTTTATCCAAAATTCGCATATCTACATCAACAAAAATGCAGGTGTTAAAGAGTGATAGTGCTTGGGCAATAACAAATCTTTTATCGTGGTAACAACCAATGCTTTGTTGTTGATGTGGAAAGCTTAAAACATGAGAATAATCACTAAACTCCTGTGGCTTATCTGTTAAAATTACAAACTTGGTTCCAGGTGAATGTTTTTCAATATCTTGAGCTAATAGCAAGGCATGAGAGCGATATCTTTCACCTAAAGCTAAGGTGCAAAAGCAGAATTCTCTTTCTTCTTGACTCATAGTTTGTCAAACTCCTTTGGAAAAGATAAAAATAAAAATTTGCACGAGAATTCGTACAAAGCTGAGTATTCTTGACTATCTTTTTAGCAGAGATACTAAAGTCCATGTACGTAATTCTAACGTGATTAGATATTGAAATTTGTTAAATTGAAAAAAATCAGTATTAACTATTAACCGCCAGTAAATTATATTTACTGGCGGTCAAGATTTAAGTTGATTTGAATATTGGTGGAGTTTTCTACATCTAAGAAAAAGAATCAAGAATCTAAGTCTAGAGATTGCATTCCTTCACGTTCGATAAAGGTAAGCATACTTCCCAACTGCAACCACACTAACAAACAAGTCAGCAGACTAATTGGTAAACCAACCCCTAAAGCTAGCAAGGAGGGAAAGCCAAATATTTCTAAGCCGGAAGACATAAATAGACAAGTACCGCCTGTTATGCCAAGAAATGGTACAAACAATTGCTTGAGTGAGGAACGGGGTTTAGTATTTTCTGTGCTATCGTTTGGCCATTTCTGCACAATTACTTTCAAAGTTCCAGATAATGCCAAACCAGATGTTAATGCTGCCAGAAAGCCAACAAATAAGAGGAAATAAGGGGGTTGCAATGGAAAATAGTACATGAAAACTCCTGGTTGATATTAAAGATTTTTTAATTTTTACTTTCTGACTGGTTTCCAGTCAAAGACCCAAGGAAGGTAGCTTTTGGTAAGATAGCAGCTGCGCCTTCTCTTGATAATTCTGTTAAAATACCGATCGCTACATTTAGTAAACGATCTGGTTTTAAGTCATCTTTAACCAGGTTCCACAGGCGTTGGACATCTTCGGTGTGGAGGCGGTCATCTTCGGTGAGAGCAAACACCAGTTGTCGCCTCAAAAACTTGCCTTCTTCCGACATTAAATATTGGAACCCCATCTGGGCTGTAGGCAATACATCAAAGTTGCTATCGGTACGAGCGATCGCAATTAAATTCTCTAACCGTTGCCATTGAAATTTACCATCTTTGAATAACACATTCAATAATCGTCGCCGTAATTCTGGCGATTCCCCTGTCAGCAGCCGTCGTGCTATGTAGGGATAACCCACTTCCACAATTTTGAAATCTGGGTTGAGGCTCAGGGCAATACCTTCTTGAGTCACCAAGGAACGAATAATCAAAGCAAACTTTGCCGGGACTCGGAAAGGATATTCATACATCAGTTCCGAGAATTCATCGGTAATAGTTTTGAAGTTAAAATCCTTGACATTTTTGCCAATAGCGTTTCCTAGCACCGCTTCTAGTGCTGGTACTATCGGGCAAATATTCGTATCTGGAGTCAGAAACCCTAATTTTACAAAGTCTTCGGCTAAGTCGGTATAATCTTTATTCACCAAATGCACTAGGGCATCCACCAGCGTTTCTTTGGTGCTTTCCTCCAACTGATCCATCATGCCGAAATCAATGTAAGCCATACGTCCATCGGGCACAGCAAATAAATTACCGGGATGAGGGTCAGCATGGAAAAAACCATATTCTAAAAGCTGTTGCAATCCTGATGTAACACCAATTTGGATAATCGCTTCTGGGTCTACACCTGCTTCGCGGATGCGTTGAGTATCAGTCAGCTTGAAGCCGTTAATCCATTCCAGCGTTAAAACGTGGGTATTGGTGTAACGCCAGTAAATACCTGGAACTTTTACCTGTGGGTCATTGTGGAAGTTGCTAGCAAATTTCTCGGCGTTGCGGCCTTCATTAATATAGTCAATCTCTTCAAATAACTTCGTGCCAAACTCATCCACAATTAAAGTTAGGTCGTGACCGAGATTTAAAGGCAACCAAGGAGCTAGCCAACCTGCTGCCCAACGCATTAAATATAGGTCGCGGGTGATTACGGGGTGTAAGTTGGGGCGTTGCACCTTCACTGCGACTTCTTCACCACTAACCAGGCGACCCCGGTATACTTGACCCAAGCTAGCAGCCGCTACTGGGTGAGGTGATAGTTCACTAAAGCTCTCGTTAATGGGACGACCTAGTTCAGTTTCGATAATCTGGTAAGCGATCGCATTATCGAAAGGTGGTAACTGGTCTTGTAACTTGATTAGTTCTTCTAAAAAATCTTTGCGTATCAGGTCAGGCCTGGTAGAGAGGGCTTGACCAACTTTAATAAAAGTCGGGCCGAGGCGGGTGAGCAGTTCTCGCAACTGGATAGCTCGTTTACCCTTGTTCTGCTCAACTTGATCTTGCCATTCGTCCCATTTGAGACTGAATATAAATCCTGCAAATGAGGAGATAATTCTCAGCACTCGCCCCCAGGCTAACCAGGGACGATAACTATAATAGCGAGCGATCGCATCTGGGTTATAGAGTTTTAGCTGAGTAGGTTGATACTGACCCACGCCTTTATTTGCCTCTTCAACTGAAAAATTTACAATGACGGTTCTTATCCTGACCTACAAGTTAGTTGCAAGTTTAGGATGGCGGTAGTTTTTATCTAAAACAACTAGAACTTTACCCTTTGGGGATACTGTTCGAGGCGAATTTAGCCTACATTACTGCCTAGATTTATTTATCTTTTTCTTAATTATACTTTATAAAACTACAACTAATTATCCAACTTTCAGATGATTTTATCTTTTCTTAACTATCCTTTATATAAATATAAATATTTGCCTATATATGCAAATTTCCGGAGGATATGAGAACTCAGTAACCGCTTACAACATAGATCCCCGACTTCTGGGAGAAGCCGGGGATCGTTGGTAGTATGTTTATTTATACCCTGCGATTTAAGTGGGAAATAAAATTTCTATGTGTCCACAATAAAGATTACAGCGTTAAATATAACTTTAGTAATTGGTAGTGGTTTTACCACAATTACCAATTACTAATTAGCTACTTTTAATTATCATGTAGTCCTATTTAGATTTAGCCTCCAAGTTTTCTAAACGGCTTCTCAATTCCTGGTTTTGTTGTTTGAGTTGGTCGAAATCTTCACGCAATTGAAGCAGGGTTTTTTCGGAACCAATGTTCTTTTGCACCTTGGAAATTTCTTCTTCAGCAGAGCGACGTACACGCCCATCGGCTGTTTGTTCAGCTAGCGATCGCAAAATCCCCACTGCTTTGGGTGTTTCCATTTGCCCTAATGCTGCGGCTACCGACACTTGGGTTAAAAAGAAGCTTTCTTTGGCGAGTTCTGTTAATTTTTCTAAAATCCGTTCCAAATTAACCGGACTTTGACCTACAGAAATTTTTCCTAAAGCGCGAATTGTGGCTAAACGTAGAGGTTGCGGTACACCGAGTTTGGTGTATTCTAGCAGCAGATTTAAAGCTGCTTCCGAGGTTTTGAATTCAGCTAAACCGGCGATCGCCCCACTCCGCACGACTTCATTCCAACCCGCCTTTTCTTCTAAAACGCCTTTTAGCAGCTTTAAAACCTTGTCTTCCTTGGGTTTTTCTTCCAAGTTTGCCGATGCGATCGCCCCGATGACACGAGAGGCTGCTGCTTCCACGTAGTAGCTGGGATCGCCCTTTTGCACTAACCCTCTAACAACTTTATAGCTTTCAGCAGTTTTAATTTGAGCAAGTGCTTCTACTACAGCTCTTCGCACGTAAGCATTTTTATCTTTTAACCCAGCAACTAAGCCATCAAAGGCTTGGTCTAAATTAATTTTGGCTAGTTGTTTCGCTGCTTCCACGCGCACACCCCATAATGGGTCATTTTTTAGCGACGCAGACAGCGCAATAGTAGCTTCTAACCCGCCTTTTTTCGCCAAAGCTGCTGCTGCATAAATCCGCGAAATCGGGTCGCTATCAAATTCTAACTGTGCTTTTAACTCCGCTATTGGATACTCTAAAGTTACTGTTTTTAGGTAATTATTTCCCACATCAAAGCTGATAAATTGCGGCTTATTTTCTAGGGGAAAGTAAAAGCTTTGTTCACGTTCATTCACCCGCACTGTAAAAGTCTTGAGTCCTAAGTCCTGAGTGCTGAGTTTTCCATTACTCCTAACTTCTTCCTGTTGTGTATAGCCAAAACCAATAGGTATTTTTAAATCAAACAAATCCTTATTACCATCTTTACCTTCAGCAGCTTGGGTTTGAGTTACCGTAATTTTTGCCAAATTAGCATCCCCGTCCCAAGAGTAAGCTACTTTAAAATCGGGATGACCACCACGATAAACGTATTGGTCAAACAGAAACAAAAGATTACGTCCGGTAGCCTTTTCAATTGCCCTGAGTAAGTCTACTGTTTCTACGGTTTTGTGGGCATTATCTTGAACAAATGTTTGGATAGCCTGCCAAAATAATTCATCTCCCAATTGGGCCCGAATCATGTGATAAACACAAGACCCTTTTTCATAGATGTGGCGATCGTAAAGTTCAATAGCTTCTCGGTAAATGTGTGTTACCATTGGTCGCCGATAACGGCTGCTATCTTCACTTAAGTAACGACGAGCTTCCAATAAACGATAGTAAGCTGCCTCTTGGAGACTATATTCCTGTTCTGTCCACATCACCTCAGAGTAAGAAGCCATCCCTTCTTTAATCCAAGCATGAGACCAATGCTTAATCACCACCAAATCCCCAAACCACTGGTGCGCGAGTTCGTGGACAACTAAACTTTCGGTGTTGCGGTTATCTAAGGCGGCGCGTTCATCCAGCAAACATCTATCTGTTAACAGGGTCGTGGAAGTATTTTCCATCCCGCCAAAGATAAAGTCATCGACACAAACCTGGGCATATTTGGGAAAAGGGTATGGATAACCATACTTTTGGCTCAAAAATTCGATCATTCGGGGAGTTTTGCCCATGCTGCGTTTAGCATCTTCCTCCCGTCCTTTTTCTACGTAGTAGGTAACAGGTTTCTCGTTCCACTCATCCCGAATTTCAGCAAAATCACCTACTGCTAAAGTCATCAAGTAGGTAGGATGAACTTGTTGCTGTAACCAATGGTAGATTTTGTAATCACCATCTTCTGTGGTGTTAATTAATTCGCCATTGGAAATAGCTACGAGAGGGTTGGGAACACGAACGCGAATTTCTGAAGTAGACAGTTGTCCTGGATAGTCAAAGCAGGGGAACCAAAAGCGAGAATCTTCGTCTTCTCCCTGAGTCCAAACTTGAGTTGGCTTATTTGGGTAGTGCTTGTCTGGTTGAATAAAATAAATACCGCGTTGCGGTTTTGCCACCGAGTAAGCGATCGCAATTACCAAACGTTTCCCAATCTGGGTGCTTTGAGAAAGTTGAATGGAAAGCTGTTCCCCGTCATAGTTAAAATTTTGTGGCACTTCGTCCACCTGCACAGATTCGATATTCAGGTTGACAGCATCCAAAGTCAAACGGTCAATGCCATTACGGATTGGCAAGAGGCGAATGCTACAACTGCCCTGATAGCAAAGCTTTGGAATATCCAAACTGAGATCGAGAAAAATATGCTCTACCTGTCCGGGGCGATCGGGGTTGTAGTGTGGTCTTGCTCCCGGTAACTCAAAAGGTTTGTGTCCGTTATTATCTGTATCAAAATAAGACTTCGACATTGATCCTTACTGACCTTGTAATCCTGAAATGTCTGGCTTGGCTGGATGTTGTTAAGCTAAATAGCGGTGTCTGTATTTCCCAAATCAATAGGGTAGTATGCAGGTGAAAAACTCACCTTTGGGATTGGGGGATTGAAATTAATCTCACCCAAATTTCCGAAGGTCGGTTGCCGAACCTTGGACTTTTTTCCATATCCCTCCCGCATTTACTTTTGCTAATGTTTTGCACTTTTTCGTTATCGGGTCAAGAGTCTCTTGCACCTCGATCAATGCTCGTTAAGTACAAATACTCCTAATTATTCTTATAACTTAGGATAGCTTGCCTATGTTGAGCAGGCTATTTTGTTTGAGATGAACAGCATATCATTGTGCCGATTCGCTCTTCACCACATTGAAGTATTTTTTAGAGTAAATTTTAGACTGCTAACTTATAGGACTACTAATTTTATCAGTAAATACCGATCAATGAGCGGAAATTATTAATAAATCCGAAAACTCTACAATGACACTTGTATAAATCTCGGTGACAATTTGAGCAAAAGAGGATAACAAAATGCCTGAAAGTAAATCAAAGTTTTTTATTCCTGCTGTTGGTGCTGCTGTAATTGTTGTTGCAGGAAGTATAGCAGCTTATATGTATTTTAAAGCCCCATCAGGAGGTAGTTCAGATGCTCTAGGCAGTGCTAAAGTAGTACCTTCAACAGCATTAATGGCAACTTATATTACTACTGACCCTGAAGCTTGGGCAAAGTTACAACAGTTTGGCACTCCAGAAGCACAAAAGTTAGTGGCAAAAAATCTGGAAGATTTCAATAAGCAAATGTTCAGTGACGGTAACGTTTCTTATGAAAAAGACATAAAGCCTTGGGCTGGTAGTGTCATGATTGCTGTACTGCCACCAAATCCAGTGAAACCGGCACAATTAAACGTGCCATCTGGAGCACCTAATATACCAACAAATTTACAGCAGGAACCGAATATCCTGATAGTGGTGGGAATCAAGGACAAACTCAGTGCGTTGAATTTTGCTAACAAACTAAAGTCACAAAAAGGGGTGAAATTCCAGGAATCTGACTATCAAGGTCAAAAAATTGTCGAAACTATAGAAAAAGGCAAGCCAACATATAGCGTAGTTTTAAATAATAGTCACTTGGTATTAGCCCCCGAAAAGCAAGCTGTAGAAAAAGCAATTGACACCTTTAAGGGACAGTCTTCTTTTGCCAGTAAAGAAGGTGCTAACAACATTCTCAAAGGAGTGGATGTCAAAAATAGCCTTGCCCAAATTTATGTACCAGACTATGCCGGGATGGTACAGCAATTAGCAGCCGGAAATCCGCAAGTAAAGCAGTTACCTCCACAAACCTTGGCACAATTGAAGCAGATAAAATCTGTAGTGGCGGGTATTGGTGTTGATGATGCAGGAGTGCGGGTAAAAGCGATCGCTAATTTAGATCCGCAACTAAATAAATTTCAGTATCAATCAAGTCCTGGAAGTATAGTTGGTAAATTTCCCACTGATACCTTTGCTCTGATTAGCGGAAATGGCATCAGCCGTGGCTGGGAAGCGCTAGTAGAACAGTCAAAAGATTATCCAGAAATGAAGCAAGCTCTGGAACAAGCGCGAGGACAACTGAAATTTGTCAATATAGACCTGGATAAGGATATTTTTGGCTGGATGAATGGGGAATTCGCCCTTGGTGCGATTCCATCAAATCAAGGGGTGTTAGCGAGTGTTGGTTTTGGAGGAGCTTTAGTATTTGATACTAGCGATCGCAAAACTGCCGAAGCCACCTTCACAAAATTGGATACCCTCGCCAAAACCCAACAAATTAACATCGCCAATAGAAATATCGGTGGTAAAGAAGTAACTGAATGGCAAATCCCTCGACAAGGGGCTTTATTGGCACATGGTTGGCTGGATCAAGATACTGTATTTGTAGCTGTTGGTGGCCCAGTTGCTGATGCAGTTGCCAATGCTAAGACTCCATCTCTCGACAATAGCGACGCCTTCAAAGCCGTTACTGGTTCTTTGCAAAAGCCCAACGGCGGCTATTTCTACCTGGATATGGACAAAACTAAAACTGTGCCCGTAATCAATAATTTGATCTCGTCTAACGCCGATACCATAACCATCCTGGGTTCAATTCGTGGTCTTGGTTTTACCGCTAATAGCCCCGATAAATCCACCAGTGAATTGGAGATGTTGTTAGCTCTCAAGCCTACTGCGAAATAGGGCATTGGGCATGGGGCATGGAGCATTAGTTATTAATTATTCTCCCCTGCCCCCTACTCACAAAACTTGATTATTCCGAGATTCTAATGTCTGATTGAGCCTATCCAATGCACCAGTCAGTCTTTCCTGAGCTGCAAGCTTAGGATCTGATAATGGGGATGCAATCGGAACATCCTCTTGCCTCTTCAATTTTTGTAAGGCGCGAATTGCTACAAATAAGATGAAAGCAATGATTAAAAAGTCCAGGATTGCGCCAAGAAACTGACCGATCGCAATTCCTGGGCCGATGGTGATTGTTCTCCAATCTTTACCAGTCACGCTAATCAAGGGGTTAATCAATGGCATAATCACATCCTCAACAAAGGCGGTGATCACGCGGCTAAAGGCAGTACCAATGATGACAGCGATCGCTAAGTCAACTACGCTGCCTTTGAGGGCAAATTCTTGAAAATCTCTTAAAAAGCCACTTGCGCTTCTTCTTGCTCTTGCCATACTTGAGATTCAATAAGTTAGTTGTAATCTTTTTTTATATGGCACTCGGCTTTTTTCCCTCTCTGTTGGGATAGATTTTGTTAAATATTGAAATCTTCCTAATCTCAAAAGAATAGCTGTGATGAACTATATATACATAGGACTTACACAATAACTCTCTCAAACTCTTATTCTTTTGTGTCCTTCTCTAACGAAACGCTGCGCGTAGCTTGCTTCTCCGTAGGAGTATGCGGTTCGTTTTTTCATTATTTTGCGTAAGTCCTAATACAATTCAATTTATTTCTAGACTGCCGTCGAGCAAGTATGTCATAAGTAGAAAAGGCTGTTAAATGCAAACTAATTTATGACTGCTGCTGTAAACACTAATCCTGGTTTAGCTTCCCGCTTGGTGAATGGCATACTGGCAATCCAGCCTTTAGCTAACCTAGCCAAGCATCAAGCTAGACAAATGATGATTAAGCGTGCCGAGAGAATTGGTGTGCCTTGGACGCAAGAAGTCGAAACACTGCAAGCGCGTGATTGGAAGGCTGATCTAGCTCAAGTACAAAATCCTCAGCTTTCCTACCCCGATTACTACGTCACCTCATTCCATGCCTACGAAACCGGAAATCTGAGTTGGCAAGCCGCTTTTGAGGTAGAACCTGCTGCTTACGCTGTCCACGCGAAGATTTGGCAGAGTGCTGAAGAAGCCCAAGGCGATCCGATGCTGCGCCAAAGTTACCACAATATCCTGAAAAGTCAAATCCCTAATGAGCCGCAAGACATCTTAGATGTAGGGTGTAGTGTTGGCTTGAGTAGTTTTGCCCTACAAGCAGTTTATCCCCATGCCAAAATTACAGGCTTGGACTTATCTCCCTACTTTTTAGCCGTTGCCAATTACCGCGCTGGGCAACGTCAAGCTAAAATAAACTGGCTTCATGCCCAAGCAGAATCTACCGGACTACCTGATGCCTCGTTTGATTTAGTTTCCATTTTCCTGATGTGCCACGAATTACCCCAATCAGCAACCCGACAGATTTTAGCTGAAATGCGGCGCGTGCTGCGTCCGGGTGGCTACTTGGCAATCATGGACATGAATCCCAAATCCGAAGTTTACAAAAAAATGCCAGCCTACATTTTGACTTTGCTCAAAAGTACTGAACCGTATTTAGATGAATATTTTGCTTTGGATATTGAGCAGGCTATTGTTGAGGCGGGTTTCCAAACTCCCACTATCACTAACAACACCCACCGTCACCGGACAGTAATTGCTCAGATGAGTGGTTGATTTATCTGATTTATCTTTACTGTTGTGGGCAGCAATACCACCCTTGCTGCTGCTAGGCTACTACTACTGTCGAGTGCCATTTGCCCCACCTTTGTTAAAGTTACTGATGTTCTTTATCATCGGGGCAATATCTGGTCTTTTAGCTCTTAGACTCGAATGGGTTTTTGAAACTGTAGCGAACTCTTTTGTAGACTGGCAACAGATCAAACGTTGGCTTCCTGGTGTAGCCTTGCGGCAGTTTGTGGAAATAGGCCCAATTGAAGAAGGCTGTAAGTTGGCTGCGGTTGTTGTCCCAACCTACTATCTGCAACGCAAATATCGATTACTTCGCTCTAGCATTTTCCTTTTCACGATCGCAGTTTCCCTTGGATTCACTGCCGAAGAGAACTGGATTTACTTTTTCCACGGTACAGCATCAGTTTTTGAACGTACTATCGGCACGCCAGTCCATGCTACATTCTCTGCACCTTGGGGATATGCATTAGGAATCTATATTTCCTCTAACACTCGGTTAAATCAAGACAAGAGGTTCATTTTTCGGGCTTGGCTAAATTCTGTAATCTGTCATGCCCTAGTTAATGTCCTATCTAGTGCTTGGGGTTATTCATTACCCCTACGTTTATTAAGTTACGGTTTATTTCCGTTTCTGTTGTGGATGTTTTGGCGACTAGAACAATTACTACGAAAAGTGCAAGGTAAACCTGTAATTACCCTGATTTCAGACCGTACAATCCAGCGCCGTTACTGGCAGAGGAGTTTAGTGCTGTTTGCTCTCGTGCTGGGTGGAAATGCTATTTTTGGTCTGTTTCTCTTAGTCAGGAAAATTAGTCCTTTGAGTCCGTCAAAGCTTTTTGACAGCTATATTTTGTGGTTTATATTTAGTCGTTTTTTACTAAATCTCTTTTTTGGAGTTTTAGCTTGGGGCATTTATCGCTATTTGCGACATTCCGCCCGTCGTCGGTATTTTTAAAATATGATTTAGGAAAAGGCTAGGGGGTTAGTAAACTTTTTTAGCTGGGCATTAGGGAGCCAGTGCGTTGGGCGGCTCTGCCGACTCGTTCGCGTAGCGTCTCCGACAGGAGAAGCAACTGGCGCCATTGGGATGATATAAATTCCCTATGTCCTATGCCTGGATTTTCGATTAGCTAAACCCGTGCCAATACTGGCTGATTCACGGTTGCGCTGACTGAATCAGATTCCGACTCCGTGCAGTAGATTTCGCAGGAGTTATTGGGACTTTCAATCAATTTTACTTTGTAAAGTTTAGCTCCCAATTCCTGAATAGGCGATCGCAGTAAATTACTAATGTAAAGTGCGATATTTTCAGCAGTGGGAACAACTTCGGCAAAGTAAGAAATATCTTTGTTTAAAAAGGTGTGATCGAATGGCTCTACCACATAATCTTCTATCACTTGATTCAGAGCGCCTAAATCAATAATCATGCCAGTACGTGGGTCAATTTCCCCTTTGACAGTGACTTCTAGATGGTAGTTGTGTCCGTGACCGTTGGGACGAGCGCACTTACCATAAATCTCAGTGTTTTCTTCGTTGCTGAGGTTAGGATGAGCTAGCCGATGGGCGGCGCTAAAGTGAGTACTGATGGTGAGGTAAGCTTCCATTGCGTTTCCCATATAATCTGCCCAAAGTTCAGGATGTTCAAATAACTGCACACGGACTAGAGGCAAATGGGGTGCTAGCCTTTGCCAAATAATCCGTGCAATATTCTCAGTGGTGGGCAGAGTTTGTTGAAATTCTGCCCACACATCATTGAGATAAGAGAAGTCTAATTGACTGGTAACTTCCTGTTTAATTACGTGTTTCACATCAGACAAATTAAGCACCATGCCATATTCATCCAATTCCCCAGCTAGGGAGATAAATAAGACATAGTTATGTCCGTGTCCTGGAAATCTAGTACCAGCACCAAATTTCTCAATATTCTCGGCTTCACTCAGTTCTGGCAACCAATAACGATGACTTGCTGAAAACTGGGCGCGGCGGTTAACAATACATTGCATGAGTACACTATGAGCAGAATTTAAAATTTCTTAATCTTTTTCTGCTTCCAGCATAAACTAATTTCTTAGTCATTAGTCATCCGGCGAAATTTACCCATACCCAATGCCCAATGCCCCAGCCAATGACTATGTAACAGACGCTTGTGCTTCACAGTGCAATCTCGCAGCTATGCGGAATAGTTCATGACCTGTATGCAAATAACGCTCATCGTAGTTTAAGGGAAAATAAGCCAACTCTTCGAGTCCATCTGCTAGTTGATCGAGGCTGTAGTAGAGGTGAGCTGCTGTTCTTGCAAGACTGGGGGGATTCGGCAGGGAGCGAAAAGTAGTTTGTGCCTGCTTCAAGTCATCTCGACAGGTTTGTAAGTATTCCTGAAATTCATCTAACAACTCATCATCAAAAGGATCAGCAGCTAATTGCTCCATTTGTTCTTCTAAGGAATAAAGAATGGTACAAAGCAAACGATTAACTGGTTGGTAAACTTGGCGCAGCCATTCCTCTACTTGCTCATCAACATCGCGTCCTGTTTTTCGTCTTGTCTGGTAATGGTTTTGCGCTGATGCTGTACGCTGCTGGCGATCGCTATTTAATTTTTGGGAGTTATCTTGCAGCTCTTGGTCATAATTGCGGCGATTTTGATTGTCGCCTAAGACCTCATACGCTGCATTGATGAGGATAATCTGCTCGCGATCAGCTGTTTCCTGATTACTGTCAGGATGAAACAACTTAACCAAGCGGCGATAAGCTTGCTTAATCTCCGCAAGGCTTGCACTTGGACTAACTTTGAGAGTTTCGTAATGGTTAGAAACGTGCTTATAATTGACCATTAATTCAATGTATCGTTAACTGACGCTAGTGGCTAACCTTGCCTCCAGGTCTTGGAACAACGGCGTACTCAAATACCTCTCACCAAAACTGGGCTGAATCATTACAATTAAACGCCCTTTGTTTTCTTGACGTTGGGCAACGCGAATTGCTGCACATAAAGCTGCTCCACTGGAAATTCCAGAGAGTAGCCCTTCTTCTTTTGCCAAACGCCGACTATAAGCGATCGCTTCTTCATCGGTGACAGTAATCACTTCATCAATCAATTTTATCTTGAGTACTTGGGGAATAAACCCAGCACCAATTCCCTGGATTTTGTGGGGACCTGGTCGTCCCCCAGATAAAACTGGGCTATTGGCTGGTTCAACTGCGATCGCCTTAGAACTAGGTTTGCGTGCTTTAATCACTTCTGCTACACCAGTGATCGTACCACCTGTACCCACCCCAGCCACAATTATATCTACTTGTCCATCGGTATCTTCCCAGATTTCCAGGGCTGTAGTTTCCCGATGCACTTTTGCATTAGCGGGATTGCGGAACTGCTGCAACATATAGGTATTTGGTATAGTATTAACCATTTGCTGCGCTCGCCCAATTGCCCCACTCATCCCTTCCATACCTGGCGTTAGTTCCAGTTCTGCCCCATAAGCCCGCAACATTGCCCGTCGTTCCCCACTCATCGTCTCTGGCATTGTCAAAATTAACCGATAACCCTTGGCGGCGGCTGCCATTGCTAAGGCAATTCCTGTATTTCCAGAGGTGGGTTCTACCAATATCGTCTTCCCAGGAGTAATCAGCCCCTCCTCCTCAGCAGCGTTAATCATACTTACCCCAATCCGGTCTTTAACTGATGCCGATGGGTTCATACTTTCCAGTTTCACCACAATTTCTGCAACACATTCTTCTGTTTGAGGAATGCGATTCAACTGCACTAGGGGTGTACGACCAACTAGTTCTGTAATGTTACGAGCTATTCGCATAATTTAGTCCTTACTTATTAGTTATTAGTTATTAGTTATTTGTCATTGGTCATTAGTCATCAACAAATAACCAATGACAAATGACAAATGACTCTTGACTAAATGTAGTACATGATATCCAATTGCCGTCGTGAATCTCGTTTTTCACAAAGATCCTGAAGCGTATATTTTTGTAACACTGAATTTGCCGCGCGACTTGCTTCTTGCCAAATTTCTTCTATAACCGAACTGTCTACCGTTTTAGAATTAACGTTTTCTTCACCAGTCCGCGCCTCTAACCCTTCCAAACACTCCAAAATCTCAAAAAGGATGATTTTTCGGGGTTCTCGCGTTAACAAATAGCCACCTTTTGATCCACGCAGGCTCTTAACTATACCCCCACGCCTCAAGGTTGCTAGTAACTGCTCCAGATAGCGATCGGGTATGCTTTGTTGTGCTGCAATTTGTCGAATTTGCAGAGGTTCGCCACTTTCGTAATGAGCGGCCATCTCTAATAAGGCCAGAATTGCGTATTCCGATTTACACGATAGTTCCACAAGTAGCAATAAGTTAGGGATTAGGAATTAGAAGTTAGGAGTTAGGCTCTAAGAGTCATTCAAGTTAGATTTTATATTTAAAAATCTAAAATCCAAGTTGCGTTTCCAGTGCACCAAAGATGTAACCCAATATCTAAAATTGGCAGAGTTAGGATATTACACAATATTTGACCTTATACAAGCAAACTCTATGAGAAAAGCTTGTCCAGAAAAAATTGCTCACGGGGTCAATCAAGTGACTTACCCTACTCTGGTCTATTTATATAAAACTCGCCATAACTCCTAACTTTTCTAGTATACTCCGGTTAACTACAGGGGTTTATCTATTACTGCTACTGAAAACAAAAAGCCCCGCCTCATGGCGGGGAGAAACAGAGTTCAAAATTTTCAGTGGATAGTCAACACTCTAGAAGGTGAAAGTTGTTCTGAGGGTACCGATAATTGCATCATCGTTATCGCTGTTTTGACCAGGAGAGGTCAACCAGATTACACCAGGTGTAACAGAGATGTTATCTGACACGCGATACTTGTAGAAGCCTTCAAAGTGATAGGGTATATCATTATTACCACCAAAACCTGGACGGTTAAAGGAATAGGGTTCTGCACCAGCAAAAACACCTAAAACGTTACCCTTTTTACCAAAATCAGGTAAGGCTACCCCTAAACCGTAGCTCCAAGCTTCATAACTATCACCTACACCGACGCCTGAGACATCATGGTAGGAGACAAAGCCACTAATAGATAGTTTGTCGCTGGGTCTAAAGGCCGCTGACACACCATAGGAATTACTTGAAGATGGGGTTGCGGTACCTGTGGCAAGACCTGCTGCATTACCTAAAAAGTTAGCTTGTCCAGTACCTACTGCCGCAGTACCAACTGCTCCATCTGTACCAGAGTCGAATAAAGCACCACTTGCGCTATACCCGTGGACATAGGTAGCAGCTAAAGCTACGCGATTGCCAACACTAAAGTTCAACTGTCCAAGAGCTGCATAGTCGCCGTTGGTCAGACCGGAACTAAGAGCAGGATCATTAGCTTGTGATGCTAAGTAACCCGCAGTGATTGAGCTATTTCCCAGGATACCGCCACCTTTACCAAGGGGTAGATTGAGCGCTATACCTGCACCACCACCAATCCGATAAATGGGACTTTCAGTAGCAAAGGTAGATAAAGCGCCGTTACCACCGTCAGTATTGTCAAAAAAGTAGGGGTTGTTGACAGCAGCATAATGGCTGTGTCGTCCACCACTAGCTGCAAGATAAACTTGAGCTGGGCCTATGGGAGCTTCATAGGTCAAACGATCTATTCTTACACTGTTATTACCAGTGCTACCGACTTCAAAGGTTTGTGTGCCTTCAGCAGTATTGATAGCAGCACCAGCATTATCCACTAGTGCAAAGGCTTGTGCATTACCGGCTGCTAGACGTGTGTGCAAAACATCTCTACCAGTGAAGCTGGTTTGCAAGTCTAAACGTACCCGATCTTGGAAAACAGTATTATTGGCGTCGCCAGTATTACCGCCAAAAACATCAGTGACAGCAAAAATGGCTTCACCGACTAGTTTGGTGGTAGTAGAGAACTGATTAGCTTCCAATTCAGCAGTCCGCGCTTCTAGGGAATCTACGCGACCGCGTAGGGTTGCCAATTCTGCGGAAAATTCTTCTTGTAAGCGCTGTAAGGTAGCTAAATCTTGTTTAGTCACCAAGTCAGCTGTTGCTGTGGCAATCAATTCGTTAACCCGATCCAAGCAGGCATTCAAGCCAGCAGCAAATTCATAACGGGTCAAAGCACGATTACCGCGATAAGTGGCATTCGGATAACCTGCAATACAACCATAGCGCTCAACTAAGGACTGCAATGCTTGGAATGCCCAGTCGGTGGGTTGTACATCGGAAAACTGAGAAACCGATGTTACTTGAGACTGAGAGTTATTTTGGTTGCCTTCGTTGCTGTAGCGATTAACTTGGTCTATCGTTGTTTGAGCCAATATTTCTGGCTGTTGGACAACTTCAGTTACACTTGCTTGTTCGGCTGATGATACTTCAGTGGTTGTGTTCGGAGCCGCAATTGCTGTTGTCGAAACTAACAATGTTGCTCCCAAAACTGCTGGGCTAACCACTAAGGATTTCCACAAGAGATTAGACATCTTTTCTTTACTCCTCACACCTTGTTTAGATAATTGGCTTCGTTGCACTAATTCTCAAAAATGCGACATCTCATTGAAACCTGTGGATGAGGCATAGTTGCCACTAATACAATTTTACATTTTTGCAAAGCTAATAAACGATTAACTTGGGGTTAAAAACTTATGTGATTAACTTATGCAAAAATATATCTTTATATCATAAGATTATAAAACATCTGATTTAGATGGCAAGATTAGAGTGATCGCCTTCATAACTGGCACACATACTGATCTAAATATCTAAGCAGGGAGTAAGGTTTAAGGCATTTTCTGCCTGCTGTGCCGAAATACTCCAAGCTTTAGACACTCAGCAACTTCTCAAGATAAATCATTTTTTGTACCTAGCCCTAGCGATTAGAAATCGCACGCCAGTTTGAACTTACTGGCTTGGCTGTACAAACGTAGGCAAAGCTTTTTCCCAAGGTTAACTAGGCAACTATTCACCCTTAGAGCTATTTAGTCTGTATCGGGGTGACTTCCAGTCGCTTGGTGCAAAATGTCAGAATAAATCACTTAGTTGATTTGGGAAATCGCCCTTGCTACATCAAAATCTGCCTGCGTCAGACCTCCTGCATCATGTGTTGTGAGTGTAATCTTCACTTTGTTGTAAGAAATCTCTATATCTGGATGATGTCCTGCTGACTCAGCCGGTTGCACCAGTTTATTGACAAACTCAATTGCTTCGATAAAATCCTTAAATCTGCGGGTAATCTGCAACTTGGAGTTTTCAACAGTCCAATCTGACAAAACCTTTGCCTGTTCTTGAATTTCCGCTTCAGTAAGTAGTTGCGCCATATCAAAAAATTCCTACTTGTATACTACTTATTTATTTGATTTGTTAAATTTTGCATCTGACAAAGACAAACCCCTTTTATTCCCCATAAGGAAAGTATGAGAGAACAAACTAAGGCATAATGCGTATGTGTATATCTAAATCAGACTTGGTAGATAGACGGTATTGCTCTAAATCTGTTCAGACCCCAAGGTTTGATGTAAGTTATTTTTCTTTTTAAGAAAACTTAAATGCGTTGGCTTTGCCCGCCGCAGGCATCGCTATCTAAGTTTCCAAAAGCAACTATTGATAAAACAAAAATCAGCCATAAAAAACTATCCGCCCTGATTTAGATCAGATGATCTAAGTCAGAGCGGTCTAGCGGGTCTTCAGGTTGCAACCAGACTGCCGGAAGGAACTCCGAGCTTGCCTAGCTAATTGAGCTAACTTAGTATCTCAAAGATAACTAAGGCTAACTTTTAGAGAACAGCCCCGGCGCGCAGCCGGCTAACTGCAACCTGATGACCCATGCATTTACTACTTTCTATCATGGGCATCACCTCCTTATTGCCTAAGCGGTCTTAGTTTTAAAAGGGCAGAGTATTTACTCTGGGTTCATAACCTTCACCTAACATAACATATAAATTTAGAGATATTAACCATATATAGAAAAAATCTCCCATCTAAAGGTGGGAGATCACTGGAGAATGGGGAATATTGACACTTTATTGGCTTATTGCAAGGAGATTATTTAATCTGGGTGGTGTCAATTTTTGCCAACCACAACTCTGATTCAGGTCATGGTCAGGTTTGAATTATTAAAGAGCGTTACCGCGAGGTAGAACTTCCTCAGGGAATACAAATTGTTCGTGGGGTTGATCTTGAGGAGCCATCCAAGCGCGGATACCCTCGTTCAGCAAAATGTTTTTGGTATAGAAGGTTTCAAACTCAGGGTCTTCCGCCGCCCGTAATTCTTGGGAGACGAAATCATAAGCCCGCAGGTTGAGCGCTAAACCGACGATGCCGACAGCGCTCATCCATAAACCTGTGACTGGCACGAACAACATAAAGAAGTGCAACCAGCGCTTGTTAGAGAAAGCAATACCGAAAATCTGTGACCAGAAACGGTT